>Ga0302320_10000841_pt1 | contig 72793 bp, 69 predicted proteins | sample Bog_T0_3_FD_202130 | JGI IMG/M metagenome (GOLD analysis project Ga0302320, IMG submission 202130) | Peat permafrost microbial communities from Stordalen Mire near Abisko, Sweden - Bog_T0_3 | ecosystem: Environmental > Terrestrial > Soil > Wetlands > Peat | place: Sweden: Abisko, Stordalen Mire... | reverse complement strand
TCCAGTAGACCAGATATCGGAAGAGCCGATAGTGATACTGCGACACCAATCGGCCAATGAATTCCGAGTCTCTTCGCCGCAGTGCACGCGCGATGCACTGAGACTCGGGTTCCGCCACACGCGAAAAAACCGTCACCACGGCAACCATACACTATATACGAGGTCGAGCCCCGGAATTATGCATGGCCACGCATCTTGAAGATGCCCAACGACTTTCCAACGCGCCTAACCAGCTCGGGTGGCTGATTCGTCCTCTCTGGCCGCCTCAAACCTGGCAAGTTGCCCGATCCGGAATCCACCCTTGATTTCTTCCAACCAACCATCAGAAAAGGGTTCAGTGCGTTCGCCGGTCCGGCTCGTAGTAAGGGATCTCGTTCAGTCGTCGCGGCATTCCAGCTGTAGTGTTCTCGTTCGTCGATGAGCAGGCCAGCAAGCTTGCCTGAAATGCCCCATCCCCCGTGAGGCAATTGGACCAGGTGGATTGCAGAGTATAGTCGCGAAGGGTGGGGCCATCCGCGCGGTTTGCGACCGGATGATGGCGCATCCGGAAATTACGGGGTCCCTTGGTGAGTTCGAGACGTGTCCAGCCTGGGTGCCCAGCCCGGACGAGTATCGGCGCTGGCTCCGATCATGCTGAAAACAATAGGCGTTCACGGGTTCGATCACAGGACCATTTGGCCTGCAAAAGTTCGAAACGTATCCAGACTGGGGAGCCAATAAAATCGCTGCTTTCTGATTTTCCTCTTCTGTTTCTTAGACTTGCCGGTTCGAACGTCTACTGCGGCTCCAGGCGGGACTCGAAATCATCCCAATGTTCAGTGGAAGTCATGGAAGCAGCCATTTACACGTAGCGCACTTCGTGGGCGGCTCGACGGCGCGCCAAGAGGCAAGAGGAAACAGATAGAATGAAGAGGAGGCCGAACATGGACTGGTCGAAATTCGATCTCGCAATGGCGGACCCACGCTATTTGCACGGCGCGCCGGTTTTTAAAGAAGAGCCGCGTATGCCGGTTCAGGCGGTGCTGGACAATCTCGACGATGGAATGTCGCCGGACGATGTGGCGAATGCCTATCAGATTGAGCTACGCCTGGTCACGGGCGTGAAACAGTTCGCCGAGAGCCAGCGATTTGCGCATTCTGTTTGATAAGAACGTACCGTACCCACTCCTGCGCTATGTCGAGAAACACGACGTCCGCACGGCTGAGGAACGGGGCTGGGCTCAGCTGGTCGATGCGGCACGGGAAGGCGGCTACGAGTTTGTCAGGTTCGAATTGCCGCCAAAACGCAAGCCGGGTGGGACTGCAGCATGAGGAAAACCTCTGTTCGGGAACCTCCGTTTCATACAGTAACCAGAGAATTACAACCACAGCGCCGCCGTCTTCCCGCCCTTGCACGGTACTGCGAGCTGGAGTGAGGCCTTAGATTTAGATGCAATACCCGTGCTGCTCGACGCGGTATTCAGCCCTGTAAACTGGCGTCGAGAGTAATTTCCGCTTTATAGAGCTTAGAGACAGGGCAACCGGCTTTGGCTCCCTGCGTGGCTTTGTCGAAAGCTTCCTGGCTGATTCCAGGTACACGCGCTTTCAGTTCGAGGTGGCTCTTCGTGATCTCGAAACCACTTTCTTTTTTCTCAAGAGAGATGGTGCATTTGGTTTCGAGGCTTTCGGCCACGAAACCAGCCTGGGCCAACTGGTTGGAGAGCGCCATGGTGAAACAACCGGCATGGGCGGCAGCCAACAATTCCTCCGGGTTCGTACCCTGTCCGGTCTCAAACCGTGAGTGGAAGGAATAAGCCGTCCCGGAGAGAGTACCGCTGGCAGTGGTGATGACACCACTGCCCGTCTTCAAATCGCCTTCCCACTTAGCCTGCGCAGTTCGGTCCATATATACCTATTGCTGCTGTTCCAGATCGTCGGCAAGATTGACCAGCGACTGGTAGCGGAATACCTCGCCCAGGCGCTTATGCTTCTGCAAGGTCCTGCGAACGTAATTGACCTTGTCATAGAAGCCCGGCCCAATGAACTTATCCCAGGGCGCCACAGCGCGAGGGTCTGTCGGCTCGTAGGTGCAGAGCTTCTCGATATAGGGATCTTCGGGGCACATGTCGCCGGCCATGATCATGGTCGACATCACGCCGTTGGTAAATGCATCGTTGCCATCGACCTCATATCCGCGAGTCGCAAGGAAATTCGCGGGGATATCGGGCTGCCGGCGATTCACCACGGTGAAGGCCCAGGTGGCGCCGGCACGGGCGTTCTTACGCGAGATATCATCCTGCGGTTCACGATCCGCCGAGAACCAGGGGGACATGCCGGGCAGCATATTCACCGGCGAGAAATACATAGAGCGGCCCGCTCCGTGCCAATAATATTCGGCCGCTTCGGGATCGAGCGACGCCAGACGCCGTGAAAGCGGCAGCAGCAACTGACCGTTCCAGGTACGCGTTACGAGGCCCAGAGATTCCAGAGCCGCGCCGCTGTAACCAGGCAGAGAACTCTCTTCGCACATGCGCAGGAAAGACCGCAGCGCCGCATCCATTTCCTGATCGGAACTCCACGGAGTGAGGTTGAGGATGGCCAGTTTGGCGAAGGCGATACCGGCGCCGGCATGCATCATCAGAAGAGTTTTGGCCTCAAGTTTGGCGCCTTTGCCGGTGATAAACAAATCGCGTATCGGCCTGCCCGCACCCATCCAGGCTTCGGTATAGCGCTCGCCGACACCTTCGACGGACCAGAGTGCCGGATAAGGATCGTTGGCGTAGCAATCGGCAATAACTTTTTCCAGCGGATAATCGCCATCCGGAGACATTTGATGGGGCGCGTTCACCTGATTGACCAGGTCAACCACGGTGAATGTATTCTTGATGCGCTTTACCGTATATTGCAGGGCTTCGGGCGTGCCGATGGTTTGATAGGCGTCGGCGGAAGTCTTGCTCAGTTCGGAGCTGAGATTCATCAGATAACTGGGATTGAGGGCCCGGAGACTGAGGATGTCGGCGGCCGTATCCACCGCAATTCGCTGGGCAAAATCGAAGAATTGATAGCTGGCGAAAAGGGGTGCAATTCCGTTAAATTCACGGCGCGCTGTGGCGGCGACGCGATAAAGGTCGGCGCTGATACCTACTTCTTTGCTGGGCACGATGCTTCCCAGCACCTCCTGCGCACCGAAGACCGTCATGGTCCACGGAAAACGTACGGCTGCCTGTGCGAGATCGAACATGGTTTTATTCTCCCTGTCTCCTGGTGCCTATGCTGTGTGTTTTGCCGAAGAAAGCGACTCAATCGGCATCGGTTCGCTGGCGGTTGCAGTCGTGGATTCGGGCGCGACGTGGCCATTCGAGGCTGCGGGCGTCATGCCTGGGGTGGTTTTGGCAATTGCCTGAAAGACCACCTGCTGAGCGGCAACGCCTACACTCCAGGCTGCTTTAGCGGGGGAAGAAAGCAAGTCCGTGGCTGTGTTGGTTACGGTGTTAAAGGCTCCCGTGGCCGTCTGGTCACTGGCGCCGCCTTTAGGGGAGAGCAGTCGCGCACCCTGGAGCGCGGTGAACACCGACATGGCCCACGCCCAGCTAATCATAGACTTGGCTAAATCACGCATAAAATCCTCCGATTTATGCTGTACTTTAGCACACGCGGCGGCACTTTAGTCCGCGGTGTTCTCGGCCGCGGGGTTCGATTTCCCCAGATACCAGGGCGTATTAATAATGACCACATCCGGTCCCGCTTCCAGCTTTAACATCTCGGACAGCGCCCGGCCCCGCTGGTTGTGCAGGAAGTACTGATACCAGTGCTGCTCCACCATCTCCGGAATCACGACCTCAATGCGACGGCCGCCGAGATTTTTCTGCTGGCGAACATAGTCGATAATCGGCAGCACCACGTAACGGAAAGGGGACTGAAGAACCACCAGTTCAGGCGGTTTTCGACCCTGCCGGCGAGCGGGCTCGGCGACCCATTCTTCCCAATGAGCCTGCAAATTGCTGGTCACTTCGCCCGTTTCAATGTGGAGCGCGCGAACGTCCGGCGATAGCGTCATGGCGAACTGAATTCCGTTGCGAGAGATCTTCGACCATGAGTCGATCGGCACCAGGACGATGGGATCGGGAACCTTGTCCAGAGAAATGGGGACGTCAATAGCGATCTCCCGCCCGACCCGCTGGTAGTGCCGGCCAACGCCATTCATCAGCAGAACCAGAAGGGGGATGAGAAGCAGAGTGATCCACGCTCCCTCCATAAATTTCGCGGCGATGACCACCAGCAAAGTAGCACCCGTAGCGCACGCTCCGATGCCGTTGATCGCGATGCTGACTGCGTTCGAAGACTTCTGTTTTCTCCAGTGCTCGACCATTCCAGCCTGGGATAGGGTGAACGCAAGAAATGCTCCGACCGCAAAGAGGGGGATCAGGCGGTCCGTCACACCCTGAAATATGATGATCAGCACGGCCGCGAGCGCCGTCAGGACATAGATTCCCTGCGAATACACTAAGCGGCGGCCACGCAGTGTGAAGCCCCAGGGCAGGTAGCGGTTATTGGCGACGGCGCGGCAGAGACGCGGAAAATCGGCGAATGAGGTGTTGGCTGAAAGTGCGACCACCATCACAATGGACGCGATGGCCGTGTAATAGAAGAAGCCACGCCCCGCGACCGCACCGATCAGTTGAGAGAGCACGCTCTGATAACCAGTTTGGCCGGGGGGTGTAGCGCCGACGTGAAAAACCTGGGCCTGCCAGGCGATGCCGAGAAGGAGCGCAATCAGAATGGCGATGATCGCCGTCAGAGTCAGGCGTGCGTTGCGAACCACGTCGTCACGAAAAGCCTGGGTACCGTTGCTCACAGCCTCAACGCCGGTCATGGCTGTACATCCGCTGGCAAAAGCCTTGATCAGCAGCCACGCACTCACGCCCTCCGCGGCATGCATTAGCTGGTGCGGCGGAACGACGGGCGTGGGGTGTCCACCGCTGCTAATCGTTTTGATAGCGCCCCATACGATGGTGGCTCCGAGTGTACCGACGAACAACCAGGTCGGCAGCAAAAACACGACGCCGGCTTCGCGCAGACCGCGCAGATTGATGAGGGTGAGGAACGCCAGAATGCCCAGACAAAGTTCGACGGTGTGCGGCTGGAGCGAGGGAACCGCCGAGACCAGCGCGCCGACACCCGCGGAGATTCCGACTGCGACATTGAGGACGTAATCGATCATCAGCGCGGCGGCGGCCAGCAACCCGGCGTGAATCCCGAGGTTTTCGTGAGCGACGGTGTAGGAACCACCGCCCTGCGGATAGGCAGCAATGGTCTGCCGGTAAGAGAAATAGACGATGCTGAGCAGGATGACGATGGCGGTACTGAGTGCGGTGATGTAATGCAGGCCGGCCAGACCCAGAGGCAGCAGGATTGTGAGGGCCGCCTCGGGTCCATATGCGGCAGAACTGAGGGCATCCAACCCAAAGATGGGGATGCCCGCGCCGAATCCTATTTTTTCATCACGATCTTCGTAGCTGGCAAGGGGCTTACCGAACAGAAAGTTGATGAGCGATGGCACGAGGCTGGATGACAAGGTGCACTTCTGGTTCCAGCGGCCTTCTCAACAGGTACGTTTCCGCTCCGACTGCGATATCATAGCTCGCGAGCCGCAGATCCGGCTGTTGTAGGGAGGTCGAACATGAAACGAAGGCTGCTCATATCGGGAATCGCGCTGGCGTGGGCGCTGTTATGCACCACGGCGGGATTTGCTCAGACCGGGCCTTACAAAGTCGTGAAGACGGTGAAGGCCGGTGGAGCGGGCGGCTTCGATTATGTCTATGCCGATAGTGACGGCCGCAAGCTCTATGTAGCGCGCAGCGGCGCGATGCCTCGCATTAACGTGTTCAACCTCGACACACTGGAGCCGGCGGGCGAGATTCCCGGTGTCAACGCACATGGGGCGGTTGTGTCGACAAAGACTCATCATGGGTTTGCCACCAGTAAGCCGGTGACGATGTTCGACAGCAATACGCTCGAGGTGATCAAGACCATCACGGTGGACGGCAACCCGGACGGAATTCTTTACGACCCATTCAATGACAGGGTCTGGATTCTCAGCCATGCGGCACCGAATGCAACCCTGATCAACGCTGCCGATGGCTCCGTCGCGGGTACGATCGATCTGGGGGGCATGCCGGAGCAGGCGGCGAGCGATGGCAAAGGTCACGTCTACGTCGACATCGAAGACAAAGCCAACATCGCGGTGGTGGATGCGAAAACCATGATGGTGACGGCCCACTATGACCTCGAAGGCAAAGGCGCAACGTGCGCGGGACTGGCACTCGATGCGAAAAATGAGGTTCTCTTCACTACCTGCCGCAATCCGCAGAACATGGTGATGCTCAACGCGAAGGACGGGAAGATCCTGGCCGCGCTGCCGATCGGTGCCGGGACGGACGGCGCCACGTTCAATCCGAAGACGATGGAAGCTTTCAGTTCGCACTTCGACGGGACGCTGACGGTGGTGAAAGAGGTCAACAAAACGAGCTTCGAGGTGGAGCAGAATGTGCAGACCATGACCACCGCGAAGACTCTGACGCTGGATGCGAAGACGGGACGGATTCTGCTGATAGCCGCCGAGTTCGGCGCTCCCACCGCGCCGGCTCAGCCGGGTGGCCGCGCCGGCAGAGGACCGCTGGTGCCCGATTCATTCACGATTCTGGCCGTCGGCAAGTAAGCCGCGGAAGCGCGCATAACCGCTGCGACTCATAGGGACGCGGGAGCCATCCACCAGGATAGCCGTCCAGGTATCTTTGGTATTCGGTTCCACGCGGGTGATTTTCTCCACGTTGACCAGGTAAGAACGGTGGGCGCGCAGGAACCGCCCTGGATCGAGCGCCGTTTCGAGACTGGCGATGGTTTGCTGTTTGAGCCACGTTTTGCTTTCGCTGCGCAGTGCGACGTAGTCATCCTGGGCTTCGGCAAAGTCGAGTTTGCCGGCTGGTATTACGTGGACTTTAGCTCCATCGCGAACCACGATCCTCTGAAGAAATTCGCCGGGAGCGCGAGCCGCATTACGCAGATCGGAACTCGACGGGGAAGGCGCACCTGTTTGCGCGGAGACACGGCGCCGGGCGCGGGCCAGAGCTTCACGAAAACGTTCCACGGGGAAGGGCTTGAGTAGATAGTCGACCGCGGCGGCGTCAAAAGCGCGCATGGCGTACTGGTCGAATGCGGTGACGAAGACAACCGCTATGCCGGGGTCGATCAGCTCAAGAACTTCGAAACCGTCTAACTTAGGCATCTGAACATCGAGGAACAAAACGTCGGGCCTGCGTTCGATTACGGCCTTGACGGTTTCAAAACCATTGGCACATTCGGCCACGATCTCAATATCCGGCTCACCGTTCACATACTCACGCAGCAGACGGCGCGCCAGGTCTTCATCGTCCGCGATGATGACGTTCATAAACTCGTTGCCTTCATAAACCCCTCATGGGCAAAGTTAGTACTACTTTCCAGGTGCGCTCACCCGCTTCCACTTCCATACGGGCTCGATCGCCATATCGAGCATCGATGCGCTGCCGGACATTTTCAAGGCCCATGCCCCCGCGACTGGCAGGAGCCTCGGGATCGAAAGGATTCTGGATGGTGAACCAAAGGCGGTCCTGTTCCAGCCGGCAGGTCATGGTGATTTCGCCGCCTTCATCCAGCAGTGCAACACCGTGCTTCACGGCATTTTCCACGAGCGGCTGAATCAGCAGCGGGGGGATTTCGCAATCGGCACAGGCAGAGTCAAGATTCTGCAGCAGGCGCAGGCGGTCGCCGAAGCGCACCTGCTCGACATCGAGATACATGCGGGTCAATTCCATTTCTTCGCGGAACGGAATGGAGGCCCGTTCTCCCAGACGGAGGGAGACGCGGAGGAACTCCGCCAGCCGAATACACATAGCTCTGGCGCGTGCGGCATCGATCGCAGTAAGCGCGCTGATCGAGTTCAGACTGTTGAAGAGGAAGTGTGGGTTGACCTGGGCTTTCAGCGCTTTGAGCTGGGCTTCACGGGCGAGAAGTTCGGAGCGGCGTGAAGTCTGGGCTTCGATAACCGCATAATGCAGGGCGACGGAAAGAAGATAAACCATGGCAATCATGGCCGTGAGAACTGGAGTCGCGGCAGAGAATCTGAGGTTGATTCCCGGCATGACGCGGGACAAGCCGGATGCCGCGAGACGAGCTATCAGGACGACTCCGCCGGATACAACGCAAGCAGCAAAGAGATGGTGCAGCAAAAGTTTTCCGATCGGTGAGGAGCGCAGGGGAAGGCTCGGGCAGGTGTACCAGGGGGAGAGACAAATGAACGCCAGCAAAACGATCGCCGGGAAAATAACGGCAGCGGCTTCAGCGGGCGAAAGGTGGCCGGTAGAGGCGGCAAGCAGGCCGAGAATCGCGCCCAGGGGCACCCAGGCCGCCATGTAAAGCACGGTGACTCTCCAGTTGACGAAAATTGGGTGCATGCGCTGGCTTTAATTGTGGATGGTGAGCGATCCGAAAACCGCTTCGCCCCGGATGACCAATGTAGGCGGTTCGACGCCGGGCTCCGGGCGCGCAGGAATGGTCCTGTCGTCGTAGGACCCGAACACGCCCGCCGCATGTTTGCCGTCCCTGCCCTCTTTGATTACTCTCCAGTCGCGGGGAACCACGATATCGATTGAGCCGAACACGGCACTCGCTTCGAGTACGGCACGCCTCGAAGGGGCCGCGCCCTCTTCACCGGGCGAGAGCTGGATCACCGCGCCGTTGAAATCGATGTCGATACTTCCGAAGACAGCGGACAACTCGCCGCGCGCAAAGTCGGTCTCGACGCGACGTTTCAAAGAAAAGAACACCGCTGCTTCGTGAATCTGGTTGCCGGACATCGGAACGGGCGTCGCATAGGTGGCACGCGCCTGGGCTTGCGTTTGATCTCGAGACATCTGATTCCATCCCCCCATTTCGCGAAACTGCCGTTTCCATGCCATCTTCTCTTCCCAACGGCGGCGTCGCCTTTCTCCCAACTCCCCCCAGCGCTCGCGATTGACAAGCATGGTGGCGCCGAACGCGATCAGGAGCATGGGCCAGATGACATCTCCGGTGACTCGCAGGATGTGGAGATTCCCCAGGACCAGCAGTACTCCGGCGACGACCAGGGCGAACGACCAGACAAGGGACGTGGCGTTGCGGCGATGCGCAATGCCGGCCGCGCCATAAAACACCAGCGCCAAAGGCCAGTAAGCTCCGATGTGAGCGATGGGGATGACGCCGAGATTATCCAGAAAGAGAAACACTCCCGCGACGATCAGAGCGAGGGCGAAAAAAGTGGAGCGCGTTTTCACGGCAGTTACTGGTCCTTCCCGGACACACCCACGTCGCGCCCGACGGTGGCCCATACGTAGAGATCTTCGAGCCCAAAAGCTATGAGTGCGACCGGCCACAAATCGCAGAAGGGGATGATCTGAATCACGTTCAGGCGCTCCATTATCAGGACAGCGCCGGCCAGTATGGCCATCAGTGGAATGGCTACATGTCCTCGCCCAATCAGTCTCATTTTGTCTGCCTCTCAAATCGATCGTAGGATTCAGCGAGCGTTGCCGCATCTGATATTCGGCGAATGGCGGTTTCGCGCCGGTGAATGCCCGGTTAAATCCGCCGCAGCGTCAGGGGCAACTCACCTTTGGGCCGCAAGGTGAGCAGCGGCTGATAGCGCACTTTCCGATGAGAAGCCAGTTCCATAGTGAAGTTTTGGGCGAGAGTGTTGAGAATGATCTGGCCCTCCATCAGGGCGAACTGATTGCCGATGCAGATGCGGCGTCCGCCGCCGAACGGGAAGTAAGCAAAGCGGGGAATGAGTGCTTCGCGTTCCGGGAGGAAGCGATCCGGATCGAAACGCAGTGGATCGGGAAAATATCGCGAGTTGCGATGGATGAGCCATTGCGACATGAGAACGAGCTCGTCTTTGAAAATGGGAAAGCCGCCGATCTCGGTATCGCGAAAGGCAGATCGAGCGATGGCGTAAGCCGGTGGGTAGAGGCGCATCGCTTCCTTCATTACCTGAAGGGCAAAAGGCAGGCCTTCGGTGCGAAGCCTCTCCCCATATTGCGGATGCGACGCCAGCAGATACCAGGACCAGGCAGCAGCCAGAGCGGTAGTTTCATGGCCGGCGAGGAACAATGTCATGGCTTCGTCGCGAACGGCTTCGTCGTCGAGTTGCTGGCCCGTGTCTTCATCGCGCGCGAGAAGAAGCATGGAAAGCAGGTCACCTTTATCGGTTCCGCTAGCCCGGCGCTCGCGAATGATGCCGTAGATGGTTTCATTGAGACGAGCCAGAGCGGCTCGCGCTTTCGACTGAGGAAGAGGAAACGGTACGCGCATCTGCCGCATCGCGTAAGTCTGGGCGATGGTGATGTCACGCCCCAGGGCTTCCGCCTGTCCGAGGAGATCGACATCGAAGAGAGTCCGGCCGACGATGCCCAGGGTGAGCCGCATCATGGCTGCCACTATGTCGAGAGTTTGCCCGTCCTGCCATGAACTGGCGAGCGTCTCAGAATGCTGCTGCATAACTTCGGCGTATCGAGCCACGCGCTGGTGGGCGAAGGACGGAGCCACTAACTTGCGGCGCTGGCGGTGGAACTCGCCTTCGCTGGTGAGCAAACCGTTGCCGAAAACCGGGCGTGAGATCACGCGCAGCATTGGACCTTTGACAAAATCTTCGGCACGCTCGATTAAAACTTCAGGAATGAGGTCAGGCGAATTTACGAGGACGACATTGATCCGGCCAAACTCGGCGCGGCCGATACGCGGGATGTCGGCGCCCAGGCCTTCAATAAGAGTGAGGCGGTCGAAGAAAAGCGCATGCAGGATTCGCGCGAGCCGGGTTGACAGATCTGCCTCCCCGGTTTATTCGAACTGAATCTGAGCAATCACCAACGCGGGGAGAGCCTGATTCCATGTTTCGGGTATGTCGTCAAAGGGTAACCGGAACTGCTTCGTCTGGCCCGGCTTCAACGAACCCATGCCGCCGCCGACGATCGGCACGCGTTCCCGCAGCAATTCTTTTCCATAGTAATCGCGAAATACGCAGGTCACTTCCGCCAGCTTTACGGTGCGCTGACCCTTATTTGTGATGTCACCAAGGATCTCCACCACGCGCTGATTGACGAAGCTTTCAGCAGCTTGCATGTGGACGTTGCCGAGGTCGAGATTCTCGAGATACTGTTTAGCTTCCGCAGTCAGGACCGGCGGCGGAGGAGGCGCGGGTTCAGGGCCGAAGGTCAACCAGCCAAATGCGCCGAGAATCAGAATGCAGCCGAGACCGATAACGATTCCGGCAGGAGAAATTTTAACGTCCGGCAACCGTCATTTCTCCGATCATGAGGGTCGGGGCGGAAACCGAGCCTCGGAATTCCAGATCGCTGCCGACTTCGGCGATGCCGTTGATCATGCGCGGCAGAGTGCTGGCGATGGTGACTTCGGAGACAGGAAACGCGAGCTCTCCGTCTTTGATCCACATGCCCACGGCTCCACGGGAATAATCTCCGGTAACTGTATTGACACCGGAGCCGATTAATTCAGTCACGTAAAAGCCATTTTTTACGCCGCGCAAAATGTCTTCCGGTGATTTTTCTCCCGGCTGCATGAAAAAATTTCCATGGCCAATACCGGCATTTCCAGTAATGCCGCGTGAGGCGTTACCCGTTGTCTTCATGCCGAGCTTTCGAGCGGTATAGACGTTGAGCAGATAGCTCTTCAGCACGCCGCGATCGATCACGACCGTGCGGCGAGTGGGCACGCCTTCATCGTCGAAGGGGGAGGAACCGAACAAGCGGGGAATGGTTCCGTCATCGATCAGAGTGAAGTTATCCCCGGCGATTTTCTCGCCCAGTTTGCCGGCCAGAAAGGACGCATTGCGGTAGATGGAACGGCCTTCCACGGCTTCGAACAGATTCCCAAGGAGACTGCGGGCGATGCGCGGTTCAAAGATCACAGGCACATTCTGCGTATCCACTTTGGTCGCGCCCAGACGCCGCAACGCTCGTTGGGCGGCGATGCGGCCTACCGACTCCGGATCTTCCAGACCGCGGTAATCGCGAGCCATGGTGAACCAGTAGTCGCGCTCCATGCTTCCTTGATCGGAACCGTTCTTATCGGAAGCCACCGGCACCGCGGTAATCGAACAATATGATGCCCGGTAGGCGCCGGCGAATCCACGCGAATTGGCAAACACACGACCGCTCACGCTGCAATCGAAGGAACCGCCTTCCGAATTCGTGATACGCGGATCGAAAGCCAACGCCGCAGCTTCCGCGCGTTTCGCCAGAGAAATGCGCTCTTCCGTAGGCAGGTTGGCGGTTTCGTTGGAAAACAGTTCGAGATCAGCCGAAAGTTTTCCGAGATCCTCCGCGTCCGGCAATCCGGCGTGCGGATCTTCCGTCGTAAGACCAGCCAGATAGACGGCGGATTCCACCATCTGGCTGATTCCTTCGGGCGTCAGGTCAGAGGTGTAGGAGGAACCCATCTTCCGGCCGATCAGAACGCGCAAACCAGCACCGCGCGACCCAGCGTCTTTCAGGGTCTCGAGTTCACCCATGCGCACGGCAGCGGAGAATTCCTCACCTTCGGCAATGGTGCACTCGACATCCGTGGCGCCTTTGGCAATGGCCTGCCGTACTGCTTTCTGTGCGACTTCAAGGAGAAAATCGTCGGCCGTGTCCATCTTTACGCGGTTCCCCCGACCGTCATCCGGTCAATCCGAACCGTGGGGATTCCCACGCCAACGGGAACGCTCTGGCCCTCTTTGCCGCAGACCCCCACTCCCTCATCGAGCTTGAGATCATGGCCCACCATGCTGACGTATTTCATAGCTTCCGGGCCGTTGCCGATCAAGGTCGCATTGCGCACGGGACGCGTCAGCTTGCCGTCTTCAATGAGATAGCTCTCCGAAGCCGAGAATACGAAGTTGCCGCTGGTAATATCCACTTGGCCGCCGCCGAAATTGGCGCAATACAAGCCCCGAGGAACGGAGCGGATGATCTCGGCTGGATCGCTTTCACCCGCCAGCATGAACGTATTTGTCATGCGCGGCATGGGAATGTGTTCGTAGCTCTCACGGCGGCCGTTACCCGTCGCGGCGGCTTTCGTTATCCGACTGGAAAGCTTGTCCTGCAAATAGCCGCGCAGGATTCCGTTTTCGATCAGGACATTGCGCTCGGTCGGATTCCCTTCGTCATCAACGTTGAGAGATCCGCGCCGCCCCGCGATGGTGCCATCGTCAACCACTGTGCACAGAGGGCTGGCGACCTGTTGGCCGATGCGTCCTGAAAATGCCGAGACGCCTTTGCGATTGAAATCCGCTTCGAGCCCATGGCCGACAGCTTCATGGAGAAGAATACCGGGCCAGCCGGGGCCGAGTACCACGATTTGTTCGCCCGCGGGAGCTTCGACGGCATCCAGTTGCACGATGGCCTGACGGGCAGCTTCACGGGCGAAATGCTCGGGCGTCAACTCGTTCTCGAAGAACTCCAGCTCATGGCGTCCACCGCCTCCGGCATGTCCTTGCTGGGGCGATCCTTCGGACCCTTTGGCCAGAACGAAAACGCCCATACGGGCCAGCGGCTGACGATCGAAATTAATCACGCCGTCACTGGTTGCAACCATCACCTGACGCAGATTGTCGGCGTAGGATACCTGGACCTGAAACACGCGCGGATCGTAAGCGCGACCGGCTATGTCGGCGCGTTCGGCCAGCTTTACACGTTCGCGAAAGGCCGTATCGCTGGGGGCAGTCAGCACTGGATAAAGGTTGCGTCGCTTGCCTTCGTCGAGATTGATTTTGTCTACCTTTGCCGGGCCGGACGCAATCAGCGCGGCAACGTGCGCCGCGTGCATGATTTTCTCCGGACTCAGATCGTCGGAGTAGGCGTAGCCCGTTCGCTCGCCGGACAGGACGCGAACGCCGACACCGAGCGAGACGCCCTGGGTAGCGCTCTTTACGATAGATTCGTCAATCGAAATCGAACTGGTTGCAAGATATTCAAAATAAAGGTCTGCGTAATCGCCGCCGCGAGAGAGAGCTTCGGAAAGATATCTCTCAAGGTCGCGCTTTGTGATCCCGAATTTAAACGCAAAAAAGGTGTCTGAGAAGGCCATGGCCAGTTCCAATGTATCAACTTCGGTAAAAGCCTGACCTGGCAGCGATGATAGTTCTCGCGGGAAACGGGAGCGGCCCGAATGGATCCGCCTGGCTAACCGCGGCGGAACAGGAATGCAACAGGAGTGCTCGGCTGTCCGGTTGATAATCCAGGCACTACGCTGGCATGCAGTTTTTCGAGCGGCGGTTCAATGTAGCCGATGCCGCGACCCGAGCAGGCGATTGCGATCCAGAGGAACAGCGACAGAGCCGCTGCCAGCTTCGCATAGCCGGGGGCGGTGGGCATGCGGTCCAGTTCAGCGCCTTTGTTATAGACGCTGCCCCGGAAAATCAAATAATTGATACCCAGCAGAATCAGCAGGGCGAGCTTCATCTTGAAGAAGGCATTGTAGTAATACTCTTCGGCCTTACATCCAAAGAGCAGGAAGCCCAGAATCAGCATGAGTATCAACCCGTGCTTCTTGAATGTCCGGGTTTTTTCGAGAATCTCCTGAATGGGGTAGCGTGTCCATGCGATTCCGAGGATGCGCAGGTCGGTCAGCAGAATCAGGCCGCCGAAGAACGCAAACATCACCATATGCAGGGCCAGAACCACCGGATATGTGTAAGACGAACCGCGCAGATAACTGAATAAGCCGGTCGCCTGAAGCCATTGAGTGAATGTGAGCAGCATAGGTCAGATGTGATTGATATCGAGCGTTGAAGTAAGGAAACCAATGAAAATTCCGCCGAAAACGACACAGGCCCACAGCGTCATCGCGATGATACCCACTGTTTTGCCTCCGCCCGGAGGAGGATTGGACGCGGCTGTTTTCCGCACGGCAGTGTAGTTATAAACGATCGCCAGAACCAGGAACAACATCTTCAGGAGAAAGGCGTAATTGAGGTAGTAGTTATCCGGATCGGACGAAAACAAAAGCAGTCCGGTAAAGATCATCAGGATCAGACCGCCCAGAGTCCACCATTGGGTATCTTTCCAGAGCTGAGCCGGCGTTTCATTGGTCAACCCCAAACCCATCAGGCGAAAGTTAACAATGGCCACGGTGCCGACTGAAAAAGCAAAGCCGACAATGTGGAAGCATTCGAGAACCGGAAAAACCAGTTCCGAGGAATTCAGCGGATTCTCAATCAGCAGCATTCAAGCCTCTTCGATTCATTTCGATTGGCAAGTCTAACAGACTCTTGCCCGTACGTGGTGTATCTTGCGGTCACGAAACGTGCGTGACGCGTAACATGACTGATTCCCTGGCATGCCATCAGGCGGGCATCCCGGCCAGTTCCGTTTGCCGGGCGCCGCGGATATTGCTACGAATCTGGACCGACAGAATAGTGGCGGCGGCCATCGTAAGTGAGCCGGTAAACGCATGAATCACGCCCACTGTGACCAGCGCTGGGGTGACCGCCGAAGATACCAGGAGAATTACAAACGCAGTGAAGCCAAGTAAAACCTGACAGGAGGTTACTACGATCAGGCCGAGGCCCGACAGACGCAACGCAGGGTGGGCCGGAAATTGTTTAATCAGGCAGACGCCCACCACAAGGTTGAGCATCAGCACCAGCATCGCGTTCAGAACATGCGGCATAACACCGAGCAAATCCCGACGGTAGCAAGCGCCCAGCAAAATCTGCAGCATCACCATTCCTGGGACGAGTAAAGACAGTGTGCGCAACGACGGCTTCCAGGTATCGTCGACAAGCACAGGACCGGCCAGCCAGCTTCTCGATGTAACCACGCACACCGCCGCGGCGGAAGCCAATATCAAATGAGCGATCAATGTATGGAAGAGCGTTACTACGGGGCGCGCGGCGTCCATCGCGGACGGGCTCACCAGCGCCGCCGCGACGACGGTCAGACCCAGTGGGAACCATCCCAGGATGCGCACCGCACTGCTTTCCGCTTTGGCTGAGCCCACGCCAATCGCAACCGCCAGCACCCCACTGAGAATACCGAGCACGAGATGGATACGGGTAGCGATTTCGGAGGGCTCCATCGGCACGGAACGCGCGGGGTCGGTGCCAGGCAGCGGCCAGGCCTGGCCACTTTCCCAGGCTCCGAACGTAATGGTCAGCAGACAACAGATCGCGAGGACTAGCGCACAGGTGTGCAACCACGGCTTGTAAGGTGTTTTCACTTTCTCAATTCTCCGAGCTCCTGGTTCTCGAGTTCCCGTGCCCCGAGTTCCAGGGTCCATTGCCAGGCGGCGATGCCGATGAGAACAAGTCCGCAGAGCGCCAACAGCCAGTGACTGATCGCGCCCCACAGCAGGCACATGAATCCAGCCGCGAGCAAGGCGGGCGCGTATGAAACACCCACCACCTCTTCGGGACGTGTTGCCGGTAGATTTTGTTTCATGCTGGCTGTTTCATGCCGCCACCCGCCCGGACACAGGCTCCTGATAGAAAACTCTGACTTTAACCAATATCGCGCTCAAGTATACAAAGCAGCCCGGCACCCACATCAACATCCCCGCCAGTTGCTGATCGCTCCTCGCATCGAACCCCCAAACGTCGCGAATCAGAGGCAGAATCCCCAGTGTGTCGGCGGGATGCAGATAGGCTGGGTATGCCCCGATGGGTCCGAATGTCAGTGCTGCACCGAGTAGGCTACAGGCTGTGCAGGCTGTGAACAGATAGGTGACCGCGGGCGCGGTGCTGAGCCTGCGGGACTGATCGGGGCGGAAAATCGGCCACCAGAAGAGGGTGCCTGAAGCGAGAAAACTAAGGTGCTGCGCGATATGCAACGGCTCGTTTGTCAGCGCCGCGTTAAACAGAACAGGCAGATGCCATAGAAGCATGACACCAACGCCGAGCGGCCAGGTGATTCGCGAATTCGAGAACCAGCCTGGCAATCGAGGAAGGTTCAGCGGAGCTCCGAGCACGAATAACGCCGGGACGACCAGAGCCAGCAAAAAATGCTGCGCCACGTGCGCACTGAGCAGGTAGCCGTCGCCGAGAGCATCGAGTGGCGAAATCAGCGCCAGCAGGAGCACCCCAACACCACCGGCAAAAGTCGCGGCACGGCGATCGAAACGGCAGTCGAGACGGCGCGCGAGCGTGAAATATGCTGCCAGCAACAGCGCGCAACCGATCACGACGGAAGGCTCGGCATCCCATGCCGTCAGCAGCAGATCCGTCGTAGTAGGGGAGTGGCCAGTCACAGAAGGCTCCACAGATACGCTACACCAAAGATCAAAAGCCAGACTGCGCTGGTGAAATACCAGTAGAGAGCTACAGCGCTCAGCGCATCGGCACGGCGCTCGCCAAATTCAATGCGCCTCCCCAGAGCCAGAAGCATCGCCAGTATGATGACGCCCGCGAGCACACTCAGCGCGTGTATACCTGCCAGAGTGAAATAGGCCGAGCCGAACGGACTCTGCGCCACCGTAAGGTTGCGGCTGATCAGGCGACGGAAATCGTACGCCTGCGCGATAAGAAAAACGGTTCCGCTAACGGCGCCTGTCAGGAGCCAGGGACGCGGGTCTGCCGCGGGTTTACTGTTCCGCGCCCGCCACAACGCGAATGCACTGAGCACCAGAAGTGCTGTAAGCAGCGCGCCCATCTGAAGATTCAAATTCTGTGCGGCCAGCGCCGCATCGCGGAAAGAAATGAATGCGATCAGCAGAAGTCCGAACAGCACTCCGCTCGCAATCAGGAACATGCCCATGCCGAGATTGGCTCGGGCGCGTGCATCCCACATCATCCTGCTGCCCCGGTCATCCTGCCGCATCATCCTGCTGCACCTACGGACGCATCTGTCGTTTCAGGATGCTTCGCGTCCCACAATGGCCGCCGGCCTTCCACCACAGGGACATTTTTAAAGTTCAGCGCCTGAGGCGGAGAAGTCGTCGACCACTCGAGCGTCCATGCATCCCAGGGATCGTCGCCTGCTTCCGCGCCGAAGAATAAGCTGACCAGTAGGTTTACGCAGAAAAGCAGCACGCCCAGGGCGAGGATCCCCGCGCCGAATGTGGAGATGAGGTTGAGCGCGCCCAGCCAGGGCAGGTCCGGGTAAGTATAAACTCGGCGCGGCATACCACGCAGACCGAGAAAGTGTTGAACGAAGAACGTCAGATTGAAGCCGAGGACGACGATCCAGAAATTCCACTTGCCCAGCGTTTCGTCCATCATCCGGCCCGTCATCTTCGGAAACCAGTAATAGGCGCCCGCGAGTAAAGCAAAGGCAGTGCCGCCGAACAACACATAGTGAAAATGAGCGACTACAAAATAAGTGTCAGTCATCTGCCAATCCACCGGCACGGCGGCAAAGGCCACACCGCTTAAACCACCGATCGTAAATTCCAGCAGGAACGCCGTCGCGAACAACATGGCAGTGGTGAAGCGAATGGATCCGCCCAGCATGGTCGCTATCCAGCTGAAAATCTTCACTCCGGTTGGCACCGCGATCAACATACTCGCGGCCGAGAAGATCGAGATCACGAAAGGCCCCAGGTTTACCGCAAACATGTGATGGACCCAAACACCGTAACTCAGGAATGCAATCGCCACAGTGGATGACGCGACAAAACCGTAGCCGAAAATCGGCTTGCGCGAAAACACGGGAATGATTTCGGAGATCATACCGAAGGCGGGCAGCACCATGATGTAGACCTCGGGATGGCCGAAGAACCAGAAGTAATGCTGCCAGATCAGAGGCGCGCCGCCGCGCACGGCGTTGAAGAAGAGTCCGTTGAGCTGCCGGTCCGCCAGCAGCATGATCAGTGCCGCCGCCAGGGCCGGAAGAGCGAAAACGATCATTATTGACGTGACGAACGTCATCCACACGAACAGAGGCACTCGCGCCATCGTCATACCCTGGGCGCGGTACGCCGCAATTGTCACGATGAGGCTGATCGCCGAACAAATCGGTCCCGCGGTTACCAGAAGCAGTCCCGCGGCCCAGTAGTCGACGCCGGGCGATGCGGAGAAAGCTTTTTCGCTCAAAGGAGCATAAGCAAACCAGCCGGCATCGGGCGCGCCACCGGCGAAAAAGCTGGCGTAGAGGAGGATTCCACCGGCTAACTGAAGCCAGCACGCCAGCGCGCTCAACCGGGGAAACGCTACCCCGTTCGCACCGATCATAAGCGGAGTCAGATAAACTCCGAACCCGGTAAGCAGCGGCATGACAACCAGGAAAATCATGGTTGTGCCGTGCATGGTGAAGAGCTGATTGTAGAGTTCGGGTCCGATGAACTTGAGGTTCGGGAGCGCCAACTGAGCCCGCATCGCCATGGCTTCGAGGCCGCCGATCAAGGCGAATACCAGCGCGACGACCATATAGAGCCGGCCCACCCGCTTGTGATCGAGACTGAAGATCCAATCCGTCATCTGAAGGTCATTTCAGACTACTCAGATATTCAGTGATCGCAATCGCATCCGCCTCGGAAAGATGCGCATCCGGCATCAGCACTCCCGGCTTGACGGCTTGCGGCGTTCGCACCCAGCGCGCCAGGTCTATCGTCCGACTTGCCACGTGGGCCAGCGTTGGGCCTTTCATGATGCGGGTTTCCACTCCGGCCACGCTGTGACAATCCGCGCATTTGTTGGCGAGATACGCCGGAGGAGGAGCGGCGCCGTCGACCGCTTGTGCAGCGAGCCATTTGTCGAACGCAGCTTCCGGTTCAGCTATGACCTGAAACCGGTGGCCGGCATGTTGCGCGCCACAAAACTCGGCGCAGGCTCCGAGATAGGTGCCGGCATGGTCCGCCTCCAGCCAGATATAGCCGGGCGTGCCGGGGACTGCATCGATTTTGCGCGCCAGTTCCGGCACCCAGAAATCGTGAATTACATCGGGAGATTCCACGCGAACCAGGAGCTTGCGCCCCACGGGAATGTGGATTTCATTGGCCGCCATGGCGCCGTTCGAATAACGCGCCTCCCACCACCACTGACGTCCGACGATTACGAGTTCCGGCGCGCGGAGTCCATTCTGCGGCGCTTCGATGGAAGCCATGGTGCGTGCAGAAAGGACAAACAGGCCGCAGACGATGAGCAAGGGGAGCGCGGTCCAGACGATTTCCATCCGTCGTGAACCGAAGGTTTGTCGGGGCGCCGCCGCGCCGGCCCGCGCCCGATAGCGCAATATGGCATAAATCACCAGACCCGCCACGACTGCAAAGATCAGCGCCGCGAGAATCAAAATCCCGAAAAATAAGGCCGCCATTGCCGCGGCCTGCGGCGACTGCGGATGAAAAACGGGACCCAAGGAAACCAGTCTCGCACTCTTCCTGCCACACGGCTCAGCCCGAGGCGGCTATCTTTTGGCCTTTTGTTCGAGCCCGAGAGCGCTGGTCAGACGAAAGCAAACCAGACAACAAGCCCCAGCGCGGCAACGACGACAGCGCCGATCAGCACGCCTGGCAAACGGGCCGAACCCACTTTTTCGGCAACGCCGGTTGTCGCGAAGACCAAACCAAGCGCGACAAAGAGCAGGAGGTCAGCCAGTCCGTGGGTTGTCCAGTGGTGACCTGTGAGCGACGCCATGAACGCGGTCAGGGGCGCGGACGCATCCTTCGCCCACGCCAAAGCCGTGTTGAACAGAACGGTTACCGCTGCCGCAAGAACGAATCCTGAAGTAACCGGCGACAGTTTGTACTGCTGCGGAGGAACGGCCGTACTCACTGCGCAAAGCCTCCCGACTGAGCTTGCAGCAGCGCTGCTTTCACCCCTTGGCTGATTACCCCGCCTGCGCCTTCAACAGCCAACCCCGTAATCACCAGTAATCCGGCCACTGCAAGAACCAGCTTGCGGGCCAGCGGATTAGAATCCAGCTTTTCGCGAGCCACCATTGGAAGTAAAAACGCCAGAATGCCCGTTATGAAGAACAGATGCTCCTTCGTTTCCATGAAGATGTTATGTGCGAAAGGCCAAGGCCCTTTCAGGATCAGAGCCTTATCCGCTGGGTAGAAGTGAACGTACCAATATCCGCCGCAGATCCATGCCGCACCCATGCAAACTGCCGTCACATAGGCCGCGAGTTGTATGCGGGCGGCATTTCCAGAACGTGCGTTGAGCGTTTCCGTAAACACCCATAGTGCCGCTAAGCATCCGCTGACACCGAAGCCCGCATGGGCCAGAAGTAACCAACTGGTGTTGGGCCCGTTCATGACCGTCCCATAAGCCCGCGGCTACCCATGCTGTTAAAGGCAGCGGGCGCCGGCTTCGCACCACCCGGATCTTTATCGTCCTTACCGTTCTTATCGTTACCCCAGGTCCAATAAAGGCCCAGATACTCGTAATTTTCGGCTTGGCCCACGGCGGTGTGGCCATAGCAGAACAGCAACTGAAATCCGGGATCGCGGAACTTGTAATAACCGCCGATATCCACCAGAGTTGCCGGCCTCGTTTGCGCGGTCGCAATCCCTTCCGGCCCGTGATAGAAAACCTCTGTGCCGAGCGCCACCTTCTTCCCCAGATCCCGCTGCACCAGCCAGCCGGCGAAAGGGTAGTTGCGGTATCCGGGGGCGTCGACCACAGTTACGCCACCGCCGCCGTAAGTAGTCCACGGCCCAAAGCTTTTTTGCGCCCAGATCGGCACTTTGTACCAGGTCTTTCCGACGCCAAGCCCCCGTGCGGCGCTGCCCGTCGGCACTTCGAACATAGTGAACGTGCCGATCATGGGCCGATACTTCCCTTCCTGCACGAATCGCAGCTTGATTCCAAGTTCGATATCGCCTAATCCAAAAGCTCGCGGCCCCGTACCCGCGGGAGCGAGCGAGGGATTGTTCGACGGGAAGATCGCCGCCGCGGGCGCAATGATGTGGAGATGAACATTGGGAAGCGCGCCCCAGTTGAATTCAAACGCCGGTCCAGCCGTGTCGGTCTCCACCCGCGTTCCATCCGCTGAAGCGAACGTATAGAACTCGTAATGCCTGAATTCGATCGGCTCCGGATCATCCGTCTGGAACGGTGGGCCGGCCAGCGCCGCCGTCGATCCCAACAGCAGGGCTGACACCAACCTGATTATTCGCGCCGTGTAGTTCCGTGTTCTTCGATTCACTGGGGCACCGAACCATAGTGTGTCGCCAGGCAGAAGCCACAGTCAACATGGGGCGAAATTTCGGAGGCACCAGGTTTGGTTACGATTCGATTAACCAATCGCCGGCGTGCTGTTCAATAGCAATACGCACAAGCTGCGATCGCGTACGCACTCCGGTTTTGTCGAAGAGCTGTTGAAGCACAGCCTTGACCGAACTTTCGGAAATCTGCAGGTTACCCGCGATCTCTTTGTTCGTAAGGCCCTCAAAAACCGATTTCAGGACGACACGTTCGCGCTGGGTCAGAGCTTGGGTATTGGGGCCTTCCGACCGGACATTCGCGCCTGCGACCAGCGACCGTACGGCACCCGAGTCCAGCCACATTTCGCCACCGGCAACTTTGTGAATCGCCTCAATCAGTTGTTCCGGCGGACTGTGCTTGAGGAACACGCCGGCCGCGCCCTGCTCGAAAGCCCGCAGCGTTCCGCCGTCACTCATGCCGGCCGTCACCATCAAAATGCGTCCGGGAAAACGGCGCCGCGCGGCCTCATCGATAAAGCGGGTTCCCTGCTCGTCACCCAGATCGTAGTCGAGAAGCACTACGTCGGCGGTTTCGCGATCCAGCACCGTAAATGCTTCGGCTGTAGACGCACACGTGGCAATTACACGGAATTCAGGTTCAGCTTCCAGCAACCGGCTGAGGCTCTCGCGGAACAGACTGTGGTCGTCCACGAGAAGGATCCGGATGGGAGTCATAGGTTTCCTTCGTACTCATCGTCTCAACGGCGGAAAGCTCCACCACAAATATCGAACCGCCGGGATCCGGCTCATACCGGAGATCGCCCCGGAATGACCGCATAAAAGCGCGCGAAAGATACAGTCCCAGACCGGTCGCCTGCGCCTGCTGCTGGAACGGCCGGAACAGCAACTCGGGATGAGCCACACCCCCGCCGGTATCGCGGAACCGGACCTCCACGGCGCCCGGCTTTCCTCCCGAGACGGCGTGCGCGCTGATGGTGAGTTCGCGCCGGGTTCCCTCGAGCAGCGCTCGCTGGCTGTTCTTGGCGAGATTCAGAAAAACCTGGAGCAGACTCTGACGATCGGCCCATACCGGCTTGATGTCCGCGTCAATATCGAAAGTCAGCGTAATGCCCTGGTCTTCGAAAGACGATCCGATGATGATGCGGAACTCTTCGAGCAGCGCCCGGAGATCCACACTGGCAGCCTGATCCGCTGTCTGACGCAAATTCATCGAAGCAATCTTTTCGAGGGCGCGAATCAGGTGACCCAGCGCTTCAAAATCTTTGTTTCCCGCCAGCGAAATGGCTTGTGCCCGCAAAAGATTGGCGTGCGTCATCGCAATCGCGCCGCAGACGTTTCGAATTTCGTGCGAAACCGCTCCCACCAGAATGCGCGAACCGGCCAGCAGTTGATGCAGACTCATTTCTTCCCGGTTGCGCAAATCTTCTGAGGCATCCACCGCCATGGCCGCGAGACGGGGTCCAGCGCTGGTCCTGTAAGTGGAGAACCAGACGTCAGCCAGAAACACATCGTCGCCCCGGCGTCCATTGCATTGCATGGAAGTGCGGAAAGGCGCCCGGCCATCGTCATGGGCCGAGATATTGCTCAGAACATTACTGAAAGACGGCAGAAAATCGCGGACGGAACGCCCCGGCAAACTGCCTGTGGGTACGCCGAAAAGCCGGTGTGCCGCCTGATTCGCCAGCAGGATAGAGCCAGCGGCGTCGGCTGTGAAAACCGCCGCGGGGCTGCTTTCAATCAAAACCTTGAGCTGCTCTTCCGCGTCCGAGCGGGCTCGTACTTCCCGTTCGATGCTTTGGGTATGCAGCGCCGCGGTCTGGCGGCTCCGCACCACTTCATAAACAAACAGCCCCATACAGAAAAAAGCGGCGAAAATCAGGATGTCCCGGGGAATCGCGGCGGCCGCAAACCAGTCGAAACTGTCGAACGCTTCCGTGAGCACCGTGCAGACGAAGGCCGAAAGCGCAACCTGCCAGCGCGTCAGAATGCTGCCCAGCAGCAGCATCGGAAAAAGGTAAAGGAAGCCAAGCGGAACATTGCCCTCGATCCGCCAGTCGGCGATCGCGATCGCGGCAGTCATCAGAGTTGCGCGAATCAGCACGGATCGGCGATTCCCGCGCAGAAGAATAGCTAGCATGATTCCCGAAGAGGGCTCGTCATCCGGGTACAGAGCATTTACCTGTAGTTTATTCGAAACCAACGCTTCCTCGTGCCTCGCCTCAGAACTTCATTCAGATGTTAGAGGATTTCGCCGGAGAACTCACCATAAAAACCGAAAGATGTCAAGTGATGCCTACAAGATATTTACACTGGCCGAAAGATAATCGAGATTTCTCCGTTCGTAAAGCTACATTGAAATTCAGGGAGACGAGCATCCGGCGTTCAGTTCTCTTATGGACCCGGGGCGCGATGCCGGAAAGTCACCGGACGAGCCCAAAATCAATATCCCGGACGAATCTTTTGAATCGACTCACCGCTATTACCGCCGCTCTCCTCACGGCCCTTTGTGCTGGCAGCGCCGTTGCGCAGCAGAGCTATACCTGGGAACAGATTAAGTCGAAATTCGAAGCCGCGAATCCGACACTTCTGGCGGGGCAACTCAACATCGACGAATCCCGTACCCTCGAAATCACAGCCTATCTGCGGCCGAATCCAGACTTCACTCTTTCGACGGACGGCACCCAGCTCACTCCTTATAAGGGTGTTTACACACCTTTGGCCGGCACTCAATATGGGCCCGCTTTCAGTTACCTCCACGAACGCGAACATAAGCGCGAGTTGCGTCTCGAAAGCGCCGTGAAGGGAACGCTGGTAGCGTCATCACAACAGGAAGATCTCGAGCGAAATCTGATATTTAATCTGCGCTCCGCGTTCGTACAGACCCTGCAGCAGAAGGCTGTATTGCAACTGGCCCAGGACAATCTGGCCTACTACGACCAACTCTTAAAGGTTAGCCGCGATCGTCTGAATGCCGGCGATATCGCGCGCGTCGATTTCGATCGTCTGGATCTCCAGCGCGTCCAATATGAATCCGACGTACAAACCGCCCTGGTCAATCTCCGTACTGCGAAGATTCAGCTCCAGCAGTTACTCAACGATCGGACACCGGTAGAACAGTTCGATGTCGCGGGCGCTTTCAGTTATCACGAGACCGCCTACACAGACGAGGAACTTCGAACCATGGCGTTGAACGCGCGCCCCGATCTGAGAGCCGCGATTCAATCTATCGATAAAGCCAAAACCGACCACCAGCTGGCTGTCTCAAACGGCTCAACCGACCCTACTTACAGTGCGTGGATTACCCACAATCCCTCATTCAACAATCCGTTCGATAACAACACCGTCGGCGCCAGCGTCAATATCCCGCTCCGCATCTTCGATCGCAATCAGGGCGAGAAGGAACGTACCGACATCGATATCCGGCGTCAGCAGCGCCTCGCCGATGCGGCCCGGGCTCAGGTCTACAACGACGTGGATTCCGCAGTGGCGACTATCAACAGCAATATCGCGCTGCTGCGCCGTTACAAAGAGATCTACCTCGAGGAGGCCGTCCGCGTGAGAGACACAATAGCGTTCGCTTACAAGAGCGGCGGTGCGTCACTTCTGGACTTCCTCAGCGCCCAGAGTGACTACCGCAGTGTTCAGCTCAACTACATCAATCTGACTGGCTCGTGGATGACCGCCGCGGGCCAATTGAATCTGGCCGTAGGCCGGGAAGTGATCCAATGAACAGCAAATTAATGGCTGCAACATGCCTCGGCGCCGCCTTCAGCATCTTTTTGGGGGGATGTAGTTCCACCCCCGTCAAGGCCGACGCGAAGGACATAACCGCGGAAGCGCCCCCGGCCGCGCAGGTGGTGCCCGCGGGAAACTCCAGCGTGGTAACGGTAGACAAACCGGAACAATTCGCTCTGGTCACCGCCGGTAAATACGATGCCGCCCCGGAACTGAATGTCACCGGCACAATCACTCCTGACATTTCCCGCAACATCCCTGTTATCTCGATCGCTACCGGCCGCGTGCTGGAAATCAATGCGCGTCTGGGCGATACCGTCACCAAAGGCCAGGTCTTACTTAAGATTCAGAGCGCCGACATCTCAGGCGCATTCTCCGATTACCGGCAAGCCATCGCGGATCGTACTCTCGCCCGCGCTCAACTGGAAAGATCGAAAATTCTGCTCGAGAAAGGCGCCATTGCCCAGAAGGATAACGAAGTATCGGTCGATGCCGCGGACAAGGCCGAGGTAACCGTGGAGACAGCGGAAGAACACCTCCGCGTTCTCGGCGCCGACAAAGATCATCCGAGCTCCATCATCGAAGTCAAAGCTCCCGTCTCCGGGGTAATCACAGATCAGCAGGTCACCCAAGCCGCCGGAGTAGCGGGCCTCGGATCACCGAATCCCTTCATCATTTCCGATCTGTCCCACGTTTGGGTCGTCTGCGATGTATTTGAGAACGATCTGAAGGACATAAGACTGGGTGAGTTCGCCGACGTTCGGCTGAATGCTTATCCGGATAAGACTTTCCGGGCAAAGATCAGCAACATCGGTCCCATCCTCGATCCCAACATTCGCACCGCGAAGGTCCGCCTCGAAGTCGACAATTCAGGTCAGATGCGACTCGGCATGTTTGTCACGGCAACATTCCATGGAATGGAAAAAGAAGTCCATGCCCTCGTGCCTTCGACCGCGATCCTTCATCTTCACGATCGGGACTGGGTTTATCTGCCCGCGGGCGGAAAATCCTTCCGGCGCGCCGAAGTGACCGGTGGATTGACCCGGCCCCAGAATATGCAGGAAGTTTCTGGAATTAACCCCGGCGATCAGATCGTGCGTGACGCTCTGGTTCTTGAGAATACGGTTGAACAATAGGAAAGTGGAGCAATAAAATCTATGCTTCGCGGGTTCGTAGACTTCGCACTGAACAACCGCATTCTGGTGGTTGTTTTCGCCGTAATGCTCTTCATATGGGGTGGAATTTCGTTCCATAACCTCCCCGTTGAGGCCTATCCGGACGTCGCCAATAATTACGTCGAAGTCATCACTCAGTGGCCTGGCATCTCGGCAGAGCAGATCGAACAGCAGGTTACGATTCCGCTGGAGATCGTGATGAACGGGATCCCGCATCTGACCGCGTTACGATCCTTCTCCCTCTTCGGCCTTTCCGATGTGAAGATGACTTTCGACGATGACTCGATCAACGACTGGAATCGTGAGAAAGTCCTCGAACGTCTGGCTCAGGTGACCATGCCTCCGGGCGTACAACCGCAGATGGGAACCGATTGGAGCCCTGTCGGCCAGATCTATTTCTTCACTCTGCGCAGCACCAATCCGCGCTACGACGTGATGGAGCTCAAGTCACTTGAAGACTGGGTGGTTGAGAAAGCTTTCAAGTCCGTGCCCAACGTCGTCGATGTTGCCAGTTTCGGCGGACCGACCCGTGAGTATCAGGTCCGCCTTGATCCCAATAAGCTGATCTCCTACGGCCTCAGCATCGCTCAGGTTGAAAATCAGCTCACCAACAACAACACGAATGCCGGCGGCAGTTTCATTGAGTCCGGGCTGCAGCAGATCGACATCCGGGAAGTGGGCCTGGTCACCGATGTCCATGACATCGAGAACACGGTCATCACTACTAAGACCGGCACCGCCGTCAAAATCAAAGACATCGCCGTCGTGGAGCAGGGCCCGAAGATCCGGCTCGGCCAGTTTGCCCGCGCCCGGCATCTCGCAAACGGAAAGATTATCGACGACGATGACGTGGTGTCCGGAATCGTTCTGCTGCGTAAGGGCGCCGATTCGGACGCGGTGCTGGAGGGCATTCACGACAAAGTGAATGAGCTGAACAACGGCATCCTGCCCCATGGCGTAAGCGTCGTGCCGTTTCTCGACCGCAGCGATCTGGTGCATTACACCACCCACACCGTCCTGCACAATCTGACGGAAGGCATCCTGCTGGTGGTTGTCATTCTCTTTCTGTTCCTCGGCAACGCCCGCGGCGCTCTCATCGTCGCGCTGACCATTCCCTTCTCGCTGCTGTTCGCGGCTACCTGTCTTCAGCTCAAGGGCATACCGGCCAATCTGCTGTCGCTGGGAGCGCTCGATTTCGGCATGGTAGTGGACGGCGCGGTCGTCATGGTGGAAAACATCGTTCGCCACCTGACCCATCACGCCGATACCGATAAACGATCGCCGATGGAAAAGATCCGTGCTGCTTCCCATGAAGTCCAGCGTCCCGTGTTCTACGCAATCGGCATCATCATCACCGCTTATCTGCCGATCTTTACTCTGCAGCGTGTAGAAGGCCGTCTCTTCAAACCGATGGCATGGACCGTCGCCTTTGCTCTGCTCGGCGCGCTCATATTCTCCATGCTTCTGGCCCCAGTGCTTTCCAGCATCTTCTTCCGCAAAGGAACCAGGGAATGGCACAATCCGATTTTGGTGTGGATCACCAACGGTTACCGCAGAATCCTGGGCAAAGCGATTCGTTTTCGCTGGGTGACTCTCGGTGTGGCGCTCAGCGGTTTCGCGCTCGCCATTTACCTTGCCGTCGCGGTCCTCGGTTCCGAGTTCCTGCCTCACCTCGATGAAGGCGCGATCTGGGTTCGAGGCATTCTCGCACCCAGCACCGGCCAAAGCGAAGGCACTGCCGTGTCGAATCAGGCGCGCGCGATTCTGTGTTCGTTCCCTGAAGTTCCCCAATGCACCAGCCAGGTGGGACGGCCCGATGACGGTACCGACACCACAGGCTTCTTCAACACCGAATACTTTGTCGATCTCAAACCCAAAGAAGAATGGCGTCCTGTCTTCCATCAGGACAAAGACGAATTGATCGCGGCCATGAACCGCGCTCTCGAGAAAATCCCCGGCGTAACGTGGGGCTTCTCGCAGCCGATTTCAGACAACATGGAAGAGGCAGTCAGCGGAGTCAAAGGCGAGCTCGCCGTAAAAATATATGGCGATAACCTCAGGACCCTTGAGGGCAAAGGCGACGAAATCATGGGCGTCATGCGCAACATCCCCGGCATTCAGGATTTAGGATTGTTCCGCGTCATCGGGCAGCCCAATCTGAACCTGACCGTCAACCGCCAGAAGGCCGCTCGCTACCAAATCAACGTTGCGGACGTACAGGACGCCGTGCAGACTGCCATCGGCGGCAACGCGCTCACCCAGGTTTTGCAGGACGAACAGCGTTACGATCTGGTGCTGCGCTATCTGCCCCAATACCGCGATAGAAAAGAAGCCATCGAAAATATCCGCCTGCTGTCACCTTCCGGTGAACGCGTTTCGCTGGCGCAGCTCTGCGATATCCAGATGCTGGACGGCGCTTCCGAAATTTACCGTGAAGCCAACCAGCGCTACGTCGCCATCAAATACAGCGTACGCGGCCGCGATCTCGGTGGCGCTGTGGAAGAGGCCATGAAAAAGGTGGAGACCCAGGTGAAACTACCTACCGGTTATCACCTCGCATGGGCCGGCGAATACGAATCCCAGCAGCGCGCCGCCAAACGTCTGGCCATCATCATCCCGCTGACCCTGGGGCTGATCTTCCTGATTCTCTATTCGATGTTTAAGTCGATGAAGTGGTCGTCGCTGATTCTGATGAACGTCGCGATGGCCCCGGTCGGCGGCCTGCTCGCCCTCTACTTCACCGGCACCAACCTGAGCGTCTCCTCCGGCGTCGGATTTCTCGCTCTGTTCGGCGTGTCGGTCCAGGTGGGCGTAATCATGGTGGAATACATCAACCAGTTGCGTGTCCGGGGACATACGGTGATTGACGCCGCCACCGAAGGCGCGGTCCTGAGGCTTCGCCCCATCATGATGACTATGCTGGTCGCCATGCTCGGACTTCTGCCCGCCGCTACTTCGCATGGCATTGGATCGGATTCACAACGTCCGTTCGCCATCGTGATTGTCGGCGGATTAATGGCTGCGCTTCTAATGAGTATCTTCCTGCTTCCGACCCTGTATGTCTGGATTGCCGGCGACAATGACAAATTACCCGAACCCGAAGGCGAGTTCGAATAGGCCGGGTACCGACTTTACCGTACGGTGACGCTAAGCGTCACTACTAGCAACTGGAGAGGAACATTTGACCGCTTAATGACGAACGATCTGATTCGCGCGCAAATTGATGACGTCGGGATTATTCCGGCGATACGCATGGCTACCGGCCAGGAGGCCATGTATGCAGCGGAGACCATCGCGCTCGGGGGCATCCCCATCGTCGAACTGACAATGACAATTCCGGGAGTTCTGGACGTTATTAAGCGCCTCAGACTAGAACATCCGGGGATTGTCGTAGGCGCTGGTACTGTACTCGACATGCCGACGGCGAAACGCTGCGTTGACGCCGGCGCCATGTTCCTCACCAGCCCCGGGCTTGTCACGGAAATCGTAGAATTCGGGGTGGCCGCAAGCGTAATAACAATGCCCGGGGCTCTCACACCTACCGAAGTGTTGCGCGCCCTCCGCTCCGGCGCCGACTATGTCAAAATCTTCCCCTGCGCCCAGGTGGGAGGGCCTGGTTATATCCGCGCCCTGAAGCGGCCCTTTCCGGAAGCGCTGTTAATCGCGTCGGGCGGAGTCAATCAACAGACCGCCGGAGATTTTATTCTGGCGGGTGCCACGGCGCTCGGCATCGGTGAACAGCTGATTCCCCACCGCGCTGTACATGATCGAAAGTCCGACTGGATTCACGAACTCGCCCGGCGCTTTAACGTGATGGTGAAGCATGCCCGCGAAAAGCGCACGGCCCTTGAAGAGACCGCCGCCGCGGAGCACGGAGATTAGTCGGCTGTCCCTGTCTTCTGGTTACCGTGTGAAATGCCATGTGGAATAGGCTGTTCAGCCTGTTCGGACGAGCGGAGCTCGTCAGTGTTCAGTTCCGCAGCGGCTTGCCCGTCTTCAGCATGTGAGCAATGCGCTGCTGTGTTTTGATGCCGCCGCAAAGGCTCAGGAAGGCCTCTCGTTCCAGGTCCAGCAGATATTGCTCCGAGACTTGCGGAGTCCCCGTGAGCCTTCCACCGCTCAACACAAACGCCAGCTTCTCTCCGATTACCGCATCCCAATCGGATATGTAACCGCCCTGGTGCGCAGTCCAGACACCGATCTTCATCAGTGCAAAACCTTCATCGCCTGACACCGTAATATCGGTTCGCGGTTCGCCCGGCGCGTACCCGGGAACCAGTGATAGCGCCAATTGTTTCGCGTCTTCCACCAGTCTTTCCGGATTCATCGAGATCCCATCGCCGTCGCGCAGGTAGCGCATCTGCCGAGCTTCAGCCGCACTGGCGGAAACTTTGGCGAAGCCGATTTGCTCAAAGATCTTTTTCACGTCGCGCGACCGGCTGAGCATTTCCTTGCAGCCGCCGCCCGCCGGAATCACGCCGACTCCCACTTCCACCAGCCCCATGTAAAGTTCCGCCGAAGCTTGCACGCGAGCACAATGCAACGGCACTTCACATCCGCCGCCTAACGCGAGTCCGAAGGGAGCCGCAACCACCGGCTTAGGCGAATACTTGATCGCCATGTTCATTTGCTGGAAACGCCTCACCGCCAGATCCAGCTCATCCCACTCGCCGTCCTGTGCCGCCATCAGCACCATCATCAGGTTGGCGCCCGCCGAAAAATGCTCGCCCTGATTCGCGATCACCATGGCATCGAAGTTCGCAGCCAGTTCGGTAAGCCCAGCGCGCACGATCTGCATAACGTCCTCGCCGATCGAGTTCATCTTGCTGTGAAATTCGCAGCCGAGTACGCCATCGCCCAGGTCGATCAGCGAGGCCCCCGCGTTCTTCTTCACAACACCGCGAGCCCGCTTCAGATCTGCCAGCGCCGTTACGCCCGGACGCCGCTCCATCAGTCGATAATGGCCGCCGCTCAGATCGAAATATTCGGTCCCTGGAGTTGCTCCGCTGTCGGCGTGGCGATAAAACGACGTCGCACCGTTCCAGCGCATGTCGTGCACCCACTTCGGCAACTCGCGGCCTTCCGCTTCCATTCGACGCGCCGTCTCTTCAAATCCCAGCGCATCCCACAATTCGAACGGACCCATCGTGTGCGCATAGCCCCACCGCATAGCTCGATCGATTTCGACGATGCGCTCCGCAATCTCCGGAGCCATCCATGCCGCATAGAGCATGTGGTCGCTCAACACCTGCCAGAGAAACCGGCCGGCTTTATCGTCCAGCTTCACCAGCGCCTTGAGACGCTCTTCCAGCGGTTCAATCTTTCGAACCGCCTCCAGCGATGCAAACCTCGGCTTCGCCGCCGGTTGATACTCCAGCGTTTTCCAGTCGAGTGCGTGGATCTCCCTGTCCTTACCGACTCGTTTATAAAAGCCCTGCCCGCGTTTGTCGCCGATCCAGCCCCGCTGGCTCATCTTTTCCATGAACGGGCCCATGCGGAAGCGTTCCCGAAACGGATCGCCGGCCACCGCGTTGTAAAGGTTCCCGATCACGTGCTGCCATACATCGAGGCCCACTATGTCGAGCAGCCGATATGTCGCGCTCTTCGGCATCCCGATCAAAGTCCCGGTGAGAACATCCACCTCCTCGATCGAGAGATCGTGTTCCACTGTCAACTTCTGAACCGTCGAACCGAGAAACGCGCCGATTCGGTTAGCGATGAAGTTCGGCGTATCCCTGCAGGGCACAACGCCTTTGCCCAGATGGCGGTCACAGAAATCCGCCAGCGCGGCTATGATTTCCGGCTTGGTTTCCGCGGCGGGAATGAGTTCCACCAGATGTAGATAGCGCGGCGGATTGAAAAAATGCGTGCCTAGAAAATGCTCTCGAAATTCGGATGTATAGCCTTCCGCAATCTGGGCAAGTGGAATGCCGCTGGTATTAGTCGAAACAATCGTGCCAGCGGCGCGATGCGGCATCAGACGGTCATAGAGAGACCGCTTGATTCCCAGATTTTCAGTTACGGCCTCGATGATCCAGTCGCAGTCTTTAACTTTATCGAGGTCGTTATCGAACGCGCCTGTGGAAATGAGCCGGGCCGAATCCGCCAGAAAGAACGCCGCCGGCTTGCCCTTCACCGTAGCTCCAAGCCCCTTCGCCGCCGCCTCCGCCGATACATCGAGCAGCACAGATGGAATTCGCGCATTCGCCAGATGGGCGGCAATCCGCGACCCCATAGTGCCCGCTCCCAGCACCGCCACACGTCGTATCGGTTTCATATCAGACCGCGGCCATTCATATCAGATCGCGGCCACAGGCTCCGCACGTTCTCCGGTCGCCCGCAAGCCCATTTCCCGCAGACAATGATCGATCCACAACTTCGTGACCTTCTCCTGCGCGCCGTTCTGTGACAACCGCGTCCGCAGACTCGCAAAGTCCACCCGGTCCAGCGGCTGATCCTGATTGAAGCAGGAGAACACCACCGTCTCCTCACCCGTCTGAGGATCCCGATGCACCTGAAGGCACTGCGCGCAAATCTCCTTCATCATGCATTGCATCGGCGAGTTAATGCTGCCGATCGCCTGGTGGTCAGGTTTCAGATAAGGCTTCAGCACCGTATGCCGCGCCTGCTGGACAGCCCGCATCATGCCGTCCGATCCAATAACAATCAGACGATCCACGGAAGTCAGCGAAATCAGAGGATCGCCGAAATCGCCGCGCCCGTAAGCCGCAATCGCTTCCACGATGTTGCCCACAAACGCGCTATCTTCCACGCGCCCCGGCGTAAAGCCCGGCGCTTCATCGCAACACCACACCACCGTATCCGCGGCCTTTTCGATCTCTTCCACTTTGTAGCGATCGATAATCTTCTTGTATCCCGCGAAGTAAACCACGCGCGATCTCTGCTCCCGCAGCTTTTGGCCGATCGAGAACAGAACCGCGTTCCCCAACCCGCCGCCGATCAGCAGCACCGTTTCCCGCGCAGGCGTCTCGCTCGGCGTTCCGGTCGGTCCCATCAGGATGACCGGCTCTCCCGGCTTCAGCAGGATGCAGAGATCTGACGATCCGCCCATCTCGAGAACAATCGTCGAAAGCAGACCTCTCTCGTGATCCACCGACGCGCCCGTAAGCGCCAGGCCTTCCATCCCGAGCACCGTATCTTTCGTCCGACGCGCCAGCGCTTCATAGTTCTGCAATCGATAAAACTGCCCCGGCAGGAATGACCGTGCCGCAATCGGCGCGCGTACGATGACTTCGACAATGTTGGGCGTAAGCCGCACCACGTCGTGAACCACCGCGCGCAGTTCATCATCGAGTTTCGCAATAAGATCCGCCGGCGATATGGACGGAGCGGCCTGTCCAGGCAGAAAAGACGCATGAGCCTGCAGAACGCGCGTCACTACCGGGTAACCCTGTTTCGCGCTCGCCATCGCCTTCACTACATTGCCCGAGAAAGACGGATGCAGATCGCCAAAGAAACTGATCGCACGCCCATCCGGTCGCAGCGACATCAGGACATAAACATCGTGCGGCTTGGCAATCCGCTCCGGCTTCACCGGATGTCCACTCTCGTCGAATGCCTGGAAATAACGTCCGTCCAGCGTCACGTTCCGCTCGTCTTCACGCGCCAGCACCGTGTTCGGTTGCGTGCCCGCCGCCACCAGAATGGTCCGCGCCGGAATCGTAACCGTCGCACCGGTGGACCCCAGCCTTCCCGTCGCTTCATCCCACTCATACTTCTGCAGCCGCAGCGCCTCCGCCGAACCGTTTGCATCGATCAGCACTTCTTCCGGCGAAAGACATTCCGCGAATCGAACGCCTTCTTCAAACGCCTTCGACACCTCTTCGTGATTCAGCGTGTAACTGGGAGCATCGATCAGCCTGCGCCGATACGCCACCGTCACCCCACCCCACCGATTCAGCAGATCGATCAACCGCGGCGCACGGCCCTGCTTCGCCGCCACTGAGCGCTCTGCACGAATCGCCTGCGCGTGCTCAATGAACTCTTCCGCCACTGCAGTTTCATCGCGATTCCAACTGGCGCGAACCGCCGCTTCCCCTAACTCCGCCGCTAGCGTTTCATAACGCCGCAGAAACTTCTCCACCTGAACCACGTAATACGCCAGCGACTCCGTAGCCGTATCGATCGCCGTCAGTCCTCCGCCGATCACAACAATCGGCATGCGGATCTGCAAATTCGCCAGCGAATCGAACTTCGCCGCGCCAGTCAACTGCAGCGCCATCAGAAAATCGGAGGCCTGCCGTACGCCGCGCACCAGCCCGTTCTTCATCGGGATCACCGTCGGACGCCCCGCCCCCGCACAAAGCGCAATGTGATCGAAGCCCAATTCAAACGCGCTGTCAATCGTCAGCGTGCCGCCGAACCGCACCCCGCCATACATCGAAAACTGCGCGCGCCGCTCCAGCAATAGCCGGATTACTTTCAGAAAGTTCTTATTCCACCGAACCGTGATCCCGTACTCAGCCACGCCGCCAAACCCAGCCATGACGCGCTCGTCCAGCCGTTCATAAATCTCAGAGATGTCGTGAATCGGGCGGAACGGAACCCGCTTGCCATAAGGATCCACGCCCGACAGATCCGCCGGCAACGGCTCAATCTTCAAACCGTCCGCCGCCGCCACCGTGTGCCCATCGTTCATCAGATGATGCGCCAACGTGAAGCCCGCCGGCCCTAACCCCACCACCAGAACCTTAAATCCGCTCGACAACCGCGCCACCGGACGCTCGAAGTTCAGCGGATTCCATCTCGTCAGCAGGCTGTAAATCTCAAACCCCCACGGCAGATCCAGCACGTCTTTCAGCGTGCGCGTTTCCACCTGCGGAATGTCCACCGGCTCCTGCTTCTGGAAAATGCAGGACTTCATGCAGTCATTGCAAATGCGATGCCCCGTGGCCGCGGCCATCGGATTGTCCACCGTCACAATCGCCAGCGCGCCAATCGGATTGCCGTTCTGCTTCACCGTGTTCATCTCGGAGATCTTCTCTTCGAGAGGACACCCGGCCAGCTTCACTCCGAACACACTGGCCTTGAATGAACCGTCCTTCTCGTGCAGCCCCGTCGAACAGCTGTCCTTGCCCTGGTTATGGCACTTGATGCAGTAATGAGCCTGATCCAGCGCCTGCTTCAGATCCGCACCCGCATCCGTCAGTTGAAATCCTTCACGATGCCGCCAGTGATCGGACGTGAACTGCAACTGCACCAGATCGCCGGCCCGCGTCTCTTCCGACGGAACCAGATGCTGCATGTCGAGCTTGTGCGGCATCCGGAACAGAATGCCTGCGTGGTGCTTCGCCTTGCCTTCCGGAGTGAGAACCGCCCACGCGGCATACTGCCCAGCCAGCTTCAGCGCGTCCGTATGCGCCGCTTCCGATTCCGGCGACGCTATCCACCGGTCCACATGCGCCGCATAGCTTTCTTCCGACAGCGGCTCCAGAATCAGCGCTTCCAGTTGCGCACCCACCGCAAATCCATCGATGGCCGCGGCCTTCTCCGGCGTCTGCCCCGTCAGCGCTTTCTTCTGCACAAAGCGCCGCTTCACCGAATAGAGTGGTGCCAGATTATGATGGCGCGCCTGCAAACTCCGCAGCTCCGCTTCGATGTGGAACAACTGGCCAATGAAGTCCTCCACATAAGGAGCCACTTCGATAATCAGCTCCGCCTGCTGCTTCGCCGTAAGAGCCGTGGCATCGCGCCGCGCCTCCGCCAGCCGGCCCCCAGGTTCCGGAGCCGACGCCGTCAGTTGCGCAAGAAACTCGCCGTCCAGACGAGCCAGGCTCTCATGGCGATAAAGATCTTCGAACGCCAGCCCGAACGACAGAGTAAGAGTGCGGCTATCCCGCGATCCGTTTAAATTGTTCACTTATCAACCCAGTGGATGGTTCGCAGCGCGCGGAGCCTACACACCGCGGACGCTGAACGTTTTGTCTTTCTTAGGAGCTTTGTTTTATTTTGACAGATTGCGCTTTATGCATTAGATTTCCCCGCTCGCTTGCCGATTCAAAACGCTTCAACGCGGCGCCAGCGACCCCACATACGCCGAGATCGCAATAATGTCGTCCTCCGAAAGATCCGCCACCACTTTCTTCATCAGTGCCGCCGCCAGCCCCGCGCTCGTCCCGTTCTGCATACATATCAGCTGCCGCGCGATATAAACCGGCTGCATCCCCGCAATCCGCGGAACTTCGCCCAACCCCTTCAGCCCGTCTCCGTGGCAAATCGCGCACGCAATCGTCTTCCCCGCGCTGCCCGATTCCACCAGCGCCTTCCCGCGCGCCACACTTCCTGGCGGCACATAAGCAGTGAATCCGGTGTGCGGATCCCGCACGTTCATCCGAAAAACATCCTCCGCGACTTCCACAATGCGGTGCCCCATAGGCTCCGTACCGCCCTCCGGAACAAGAACCCTGTGTCGTCCCGCCGTTGCGATATAGGTCCTGGGCGGAGTGGCCGTCTCGATCACTTTCACGAAAGGCTTCGGTTGGATCGCCGCGAAATACTCCGCCGCCTTGCGCACGTCTTCGTCCGACACCACCTTCGCGATCGGCCCCATCCGCACATCGTCTTTGCGCGCGCCGCTTTTGAAATACTGCATCTGCCGCACGAAATACTCGACCGGCAATCCCGCCACATCCGCCGATTCCGAATGCCCCTGCCCCGACATCAGATGGCATGATCCACAAGCCATCGGCGCCACTCCCGTATAGTGACGCGAAGCGTCACTACTAGCAACTGCGCCCGTCACAATGCGCGGCGCCGCCGGATGCTCGTCCGGAAACCAATCCGGCGGATTCGCATTGCCCGCAATCTTCTCGGCGTCATACTCTTTCGCGCTACCCGGCACATGGACCAGCCCCGTCACCGGCGCCGTTGGCGGCTGAACTTTATCCGGGATATTAAAAGTCCACGCCGGCAGTCCGTTCGGCACCGTCAGCGGCGTTTGTCCGAAAACCTGCCGAGGCCCGAGTATAGTAGTTATAGGTAGTAAAGCGAGAAGCAGAACCCAGAACCGTTGTCGCAAGCAATTGCTCATGAGGTTCAGGTTACCGCCGACGCGGCCCCGTGGGAACGGGTATTCGCGCGTGGCCAGTCGGAATAGCTCGCGCCTGCTGCTATAAAGGGTCAACCGCAAGCTATGGAACCTACTCAAATGATCTCGGACGCCTATTACTGTCGAAAGGCGACCCAATCAGGCCGTATCGTCGTTTTAACCACGGGTGAATATGCCGTCGGTGAATACGACCAGAAGACCGGCGACATGAAGTGGCATCGCGTCGTAAATGCCACCCAGCGAGAGAGCATCCACAACTGGCTGCGTAACCATTATCCCGTCACTGCCTGACGCTGGTGGCTACAAACCACCGATTCATAGTCTTCGTGTCCCTGAATCAGGCCTAACTGCTTGATTCTCCAAGCCCGGCGTTTTGGCATGCCAGCTGCCTTTCTTACTCGCGTAAGGAGGCAACGAACATGAAAACAAAGCTGATTACAGGATTCTTACTGGCCGGGAGTTGCTTGTTTGCAGCACCTGGAATTTCCATCGGCATCGGCGTGGGCGGAGGCGTGCCCGTCGCCGGATACTATGCGCCGGCTCCCGTGTATGCAGCCCCAGCCCCCGGCTATGCCTGGGTAGGCGGCTACTGGTTTGGCGTCGGAGTCCATAGAGTATGGCGCCCCGGCTACTGGGCCGCCCCGCACGCCCGCTACTTTGGACCGCGTGACCACTTCCGCCGCTAACCACATTTGACGACCAGGAACCGGCGTGATCCGCAGTCGCGCCGGTTTCCCTTTTCCCCGCAAAATTAACACTTACGAAATCATTATCGTGATAATATCCGGCCAGCGGACCGGAACATGCGCACGCTCTCAACCCTCGCCTTCCTCTTTTCCCTCACCTACCTAACAGCTAAAGCCCAACCCCTCGGACCCCTCGCCCCTCCCATGGACCCGCAGGAACTGGTCACCGGCGACGCCCAAATCGTCACCACCGCCGAGCAAAGAGCTGCCGTCGTTGAACTGATGGGCCGCGCCGTCGATCGGTATTCGATGCACGCCAAAACCAGCCCCGCGCACGTCCTGCAAATCGCTTTCACCGCCACGGCTTCCACGTCTTTCCCCGCTGGCTCAGGCCAGTTACGCGAAACCTGGATCTCCGGCCAGAACTGGCGCTGGGACGCCACTCTCGGCAATTACTCCCTCCTGCGCATCAGTTCGAACGGCGTCGCCTATGACCAGCAAGGTCCGCGCCCCGTCCCCCTGCGCCTCAAGATGATCTCGAATGCCGTCCTTGCGCCCATCCAATCCGCCGCCCCCCGTGCCTCCGTCATCCGCACCGCCTCAGTCAGCCGCAATGGAACCCAGTTGACTTGCATCCTGCTTTCGTTTCCCGGTGGTCAACAGATCAATGCCCAGCAAAACACCGCAACCGCCCCCACCGGCCGCCGCCAATGGGACGAAACCGAATATTGCATCGACCCCGTCACCGGCCTCCTCAACGTCTTCTCCGAAGTTCCCGGCATGCAAGTCTTTTACGACTACAGCAACGCCCTGAAGTTCCATGACCGCACCCTCCCCGGTTCAGTCACTATCTCCGAGAGCGGCAGCCCCGTCGTTCAGGCGCAGTTGACCAGCATCGAAGGCACCAACCCGACCGACGTCACCCCCTTCACCCCAACCGCGCAGATGAAAGCCCTCGGACCCGCCATTCAGTTGTTCCTGCCCACCCGCATGCGGCACTTCATCCGCAGCACCAGCATTCAACCGGGTTCTCTCATTGAGTCATCCATCGTTCACGTCACTATGGATGAAAAAGGTAACGTGCTGGAATCCGAGAATCTGCAAACCTCCAGCCTCAGCGCTCAGGCCCTCGAAGCCGTCACTCACAACCAGTTCTTCGCCCTGGCTCTTCCCCCCGGCGCGCCGCCCCGTGAACGCGAAGCCTACGTTCGGGTTGAATTCGTGCCGGCAGCCCCGCAGGCCGGATGGAACTTCGTGCACAAGCCCTGAATCAGGCTTGCCGGCGGGGCGTCATCCCCGACACCACCTGCGCATGGTTCAGCGCCGAGACCAGCGCCACCCCGCCCAAAATATTTCCGATCAGCGTCGGAACCACATAGCCGCCAACAAACGAGATCCAGCTCTTCGCCCCAATCATCACCAGAAACAGCACCTCGGCCGAGCCCGCCACAATGTGCGTCAACCCCGCCAGCCCCACCACATAAGTCATGATCACGATAATCGGAATCTTCCCCGAATCCGTCGCCGCATTCATCCACACCACCATCGCAATCAGCCAGCCGGCGAAAATGCCTCGCACCACCGCCGTGGGAAATGACACGTCAGCCGCCGCCGTTGCCAGCTCCTGCAGCGCATGCTGCACCTCCGGCCTCAACACCTGTGTGTTCGCGATCGTCCACGCGAAAATGTGCGCCCCCACCAGATTCGATACCAGCACAATCGCCCACAGCCGCAGCACCGAGAAGAACGTTGTCCAGTTCCGCCTGGCTAACAAAGGGATGATCGCCGTCAGCGTGTTCTCCGTAAACAACTGCTGCCGCCCAATGATGACGATCAGAAATCCCAGCGGATAGCCCAGGTTCACGATCAACGGACGCCACGGAGCATCCGGCAGATACGCCCGCAACAGCGCCTCCGCTACAAACGAAAACCCCATCGACAGCCCCGCCGCCAGCCCCGACCAGGCCAGCGCCGACCACGGCCGCTGCAACTCTTCATCGCCATCCTTGCGGATCGCCTCATGCACGACGATGGCGCTGACCGAAGTGCGATCCTCCGCCTCCTGCGTCTGCCGTTCGCTTAGCTCCGGTACGATCGCGTCGTCCGTGAGCGGATGTCCATCCTGATCAACAATCACCGTGACTCAGCACGCACGTATCGTTCCATCGTGCGGTCGGAATGACGTAGAATCAAACCAGAAGCAGGCACATCGTGGCTTTTCATCTCGACATCCCCGAATCGGTGGCAAGTAGCCTTCGACTTCCCCTGCCTGAGGTCGAGCCCAGACTGCGCACCGAACTTGCCGTCGCCCTCTACGCTCAAGGAATCCTGCCCTTTGGGAAGGCATGCGAATTAGCCGAGTCTTCCCGATACGCATTCGCCGATCTCATCACGAGCCGCAACATTCCGAGGCATTACACAGATAGCGATCTCGCGATGGACCTCGAATATGCTCGCGGTCAGTAACACCTCGCCCATCTCCAATCTCGCCAGCATCGGACAACTTAATCTCCTGAGACTTCAGTTCGGCGTCATTTGGATACCCGACGCCGTTGCCACAGAGCTAGCCGCTCATCCCGACCCCATCGCGCTCGCTGCTATTCAGAAGGCCATCGACGACCAATGGATCAAAACCGCAACGTTACAACACGCGACGGTCTTGAATATTATGCTTTCATCGCTTCATAAGGGTGAGGCGGAAGCCATTGCCTTAGCGGCAGAATTGAAGGCAGATATCGTGATTATTGACGAGCAGGAGGCCCGCCAGTTCGCCCGTCAAGCTGGCCTCGTCGTTACAGGCGTACTCGGTGTCTTGCTGCGCGCCAAGCGAGCTGGGCACATCGCGGCAGTGGAACCAGAGATACGTGCCCTCCGCGACAAAGCCCGTTTCTTCGTCGCCCCACATCTCGAAGCAGCTGTCCTGTCCTCCGCGGGAGAGTAGTCGGCAATCCGGTATTTCCGAAACGCTTGACACGCCCCGCCCCAACCGTATACTGTACTAGTTAACTAATACAGTGAATACGCTGTTCCGCCTCAACCCATCCTCCGGCGTCCCCATCTACCTCCAACTGGTGGAGCAAGTAAAACATGCCGTCGAGACCGGCGCCCTCAAGGCAGGCGGTCAACTTCCCACCATCCGCGGGCTGGCGGCCGATCTGGTCACGAACCCCAACACAGTAGCCCGCGCTTACCGCGAACTGGAATATGCCGCCGTGATCGAGTTGCGGCACGGCTCCGGCGCTTTCATCTCCGCTTCCGCCGCGCCCCGCAAAGCCACCAGAAAAGCACAGAACCTGGTCGAAACGACCATCGAGCGCCTGACTGCTCTCGGTCTGACCGAAGAAGAAATACGACGGCTCGTCGAAAACGAACTGGCGCAACTTCGCCCCGATCACATAAAAGATCAAGTAAAGGATGGAATCAAATGAGCGAATGGGCTATTGAGACAAACGGTCTGAAGAAGTCATTTCAGGCCCGCAGCGCTCTCGATGGATTGGATCTCACCATTCCCACCGGAAGCATCTTCGGCTTTCTCGGCCGCAATGGCGCAGGCAAAACCACAACCATAAAAATCCTCCTGAACCTGCTGCATGCAGACGCCGGATCAGCCCACGTTCTGGGTCGCGCCGCCGCCGACCCGCAACAATCGATCGAGATCCGCCGCCGCATCGGCTTTGTCACCGAAGATAAAGAACTCTACCCCTATATGACGGTGGAGCAGATCATCCGCTTCACTCGCCCCTTCCTCCCGCGCTGGCGCGAAGATCTCGAACGCCGCTATCTTCAGCTGTTCGAACTCCCGCCCAAGCGAAAGATTCCCGACCTTTCCAAAGGCATGCGCTCGAAACTCATGCTCCTGCTGGCCATCTCCCGCGGCGCCGAGCTACTCATCCTCGACGAGCCGACCGACGGCCTCGACCCCGTCGTTGTCGAGGAAGTATTACGCGAACTCGTTTCCACTGCCGCGTCCGAAGGAACAACTATCTTCTTCTCTTCGCACCAGCTCAATTTATTTCATGCGCTGGGAACGGGATCGCCGATTTTCACCCACACATTCCCTTGGTCCGCCATGGCCCTCGCCGCTGTACTGAGCGCAATCCTTTTCGCGGCCGCCGCCAGAATCATCCAGCCAGTCGATTTCTGATTGCGCTCCTACTTCTGCTTGGTCGGCACTTTCAGTCACAGACTTAACAAATATTCTTTAAACTTCGCCTAACTCTCCTGGTCCCCTCTGATTGCGGCCAGCAGTCGGGCAGCGAATCCCCCCACCAGACCCCGTTTTTCCTCACCCGCATGCTATGCCTTAGGCCGGAGACACCCATTTATGACGCCCGCCACTCCCCTCGCACCCGCCCGCAAAACCGAATCCCGTTTCAATGCCATGCGCCATGGCCTTACCAGCCAGGTCGCTTGCATGACGTGGGAAGATCGCGAAGCCTTCAATAACTTCTGCACCGCCCTCGTCGCCGACCATCGCGCCGAAGGCCCCTCCGAAATGCAACTCGCCCAGTCGATCGCCGAAGATCAATGGCGTCTCAACCGCGCCCGCGCCATCGAACACAACATCTTCGCTCTCGGTTTCGCAACGTCAACTCAGGCCGTCGATTCCGACAATCCCCAGATCGACGCCGCCCTCGCGCAGGCCCAGACCTTTCGCGACGAGGCCAAAACGTTCGGCCTGATCACACTCTATGAGCAGCGTATTCATCGCAACCTCCAGCGCAATCTGGATCGTCTCCGTCAGATGCAAACCGAACGCCGCGCCGCACGTGCCCAAGCCTTAGCCGAACACATCGAAGTCTCGGAATTGAACCGCCCCGCCGGCAACGCGGAGCCAGGCAAATTGACACAAACCGACCCCACTGTTTCCCCCAGCCGTTTCGTTTTTTCGACCGACGAAATCGCCCTCGCCCAATTCCGCCGTCGCCGCTCGAACGTACTCTCCGAAGCCTCTAACCTGGCCTCACCCCGCCGATCCCACCCCTTCCGGGAGGCCGCCTGACCCCTCCCAGCCCTTTCAACCCCTCACTTTCGCTCCCCACGTCCGATCGCCAACCCTTCCTGCGCCCCTCGGTGTCTGTATCCGACAACACGATCTCCGCAACCGACAACACCGCGCCTGATATTCTGGTCTCACCCCCCATGAAAGTCGGCGTTGTTGTCTTTCCTGGCAGCAATTGCGACCACGACGCGTGGTACGCAATCAACCAGAATCTACAAGGCGATCTGCCCCATGAGGCCAGCTTTGTCTGGCACGATTCCGCAGATCTCAGCGGCTTCGATGCCGTCATTCTGCCCGGCGGTTTCTCCTACGGCGATTACCTGCGCTGCGGTGCCATCGCCCGCTTCTCTCCCGTCATGGGAGCCGTCCGTAAATTCGCCGCCGCCGGCGGTCCTGTCCTCGGAATCTGCAACGGTTTTCAGATTCTCGTCGAGGCTGGCCTGCTTCCCGGCGCCCTTCTGCGCAACATCGATCTCAAATTCATCTGCCGCGAAGTCACCCTGCGAACCATCACCACCAATTCGCCTTTCACTTCGCGCCTCGAAAAAAACCAGCACCTGCACCTGCCCATCGCTCACGGCGAAGGCCGCTATTTTGCCGATGACCGCACTCTCGATGAACTCGAAGCCGAAGACCGCGTTGCCTTCCGCTATGAAGGCAATCCCAATGGCTCTCTGCGTAATATCGCCGGCATTCTCAGCCGCGAACGCAACGTCATGGGAATGATGCCGCATCCCGAGCGCGCCTGCGACCCGCTCATGGGCTCCACCGAAGGCCTCGCCATTTTTGAATCGCTTCTCGCTTCCGTAGCCACTCCCACCCGATGACTATTACACCGGAGCTGGTCGAACAGCATCAGCTCACACAAGGCGAATACCGGAAGATCGTCTCCCTTCTCGGCCGCGAACCCAGCTACACCGAACTCGGCGTCTTCAGCGTTATGTGGAGCGAGCACTGTTCCTACAAAAGCTCGCGCATTCACCTCAGGAAGCTCCCCACGCAGGGCAAATACGTTGTCCAGGGACCGGGCGAGAACGCCGGCATCATCGGCATCGGCGGCGGTTGGGTCGTCGCTTTCAAAATCGAATCCCATAACCACCCCAGTTACATCGAACCGTTTCAAGGCGCGGCCACCGGCGTCGGCGGCATCCTCCGCGACATCTTCACCATGGGCGCGCGCCCCATCGCCGTGATGGATTCCCTGCGCTTCGGCCCCATCGAAAATACTCCGCACGCCGACCGCAATCGCCACATCCTCACCGGCGTCGTCAGCGGCATCGCTCACTACGGCAACTGCTTCGGCGTTCCCACCGTCGGCGGCGAATGCGTCTTCGAAGAATGCTACTCGGCGAATCCTCTGGTCAATGTCTTCGCCCTCGGCGTCTGCCGTGAAGATGAAATCTTCTATGCCAAAGCCTCCGGTGTCGGCAATCCCGTCATCTACGTCGGTGCCAAAACCGGTCGCGACGGCATCCACGGCGCTTCCATGGCCAGCGCCGAATTCACCGAAGAGTCGAAACAGAAACGCCCCAACGTCCAGGTCGGCGATCCGTTCCTCGAAAAACTACTCCTCGAAGCCTGCATCGAAGCCATGAAGACCGGCGCCATCGTCGCCATTCAGGACATGGGAGCCGCCGGACTCACCTCCTCTTCCTGTGAAATGGGCAGCCGCGGCGGCGTCGGCATCGACATCGATCTTGACCTGGTCCCGCAGCGCGAATCCGGCATGACTGCTTACGAAATGCTGCTCTCCGAATCGCAGGAGCGCATGCTGATCGTGGCCGAGAAAGGCCGCGAGAACGAAGTCTTCGCCGTCTTCAAAAAGTGGGGCCTCGATGCTGTCACCATCGGCATCGTCACCCCGGATGGCAACCTGCGTGTACGCCACAAAGGCGAAGTCGTAGCCGAAATCCCCAACCCCGCGCTGGCCGACGAAGCACCCAAATACGACCGCCCTCACAACGTCAAACCGTACCGGAAAGCACCCCTTGATCGCGCCTCCGAAATCCCGCACTCCAAAGACCTGAACGGCGATCTGCTGAAACTCATCGCTTCCGGTGACCTCTGCTCCAAACGCTGGATCTGGGAACAGTACGACTACATGGTGCGGACCAATACCATCGCCGGACCCGGTTCCGACGCCGCCGTAGTCCGCGTAAAAGAGACCGACACCTCCATCGCGATGTCCCTCGATGGCAATGGACGTTACTGCTATCTCGATCCCCGCGAAGGCGCCAAACTCGCCGTCGCCGAGTGCTGCCGTAACCTCGCAACCACCGGTGCGTTGCCGGTTGCCACCACCAACAATCTGAACTTCGGTAACCCCGAGCGGCCCGAGATCATGGCTCAGCTCGTCGAGGCCATCGAAGGAATAGCCGAAGCCTGCACCTTCTTCGAAGCCCCCATCACCGGCGGTAACGTCAGCCTTTACAACGAAACTTTGGGCGAAGGCATTTACCCGACCCCGGTTCTAGGCGTCATCGGCCTCATGAAAACCGCCGCGCCTCCGCCCGTACGCTTCCAGGGGGAAAAAACCCCCATCCTCCTGCTAGGCGCTTCTGGGACGCTGGTGGGGCAGGCGGTTCCGCCTGCCCTTAACGACGAAACCGGCGAAACCCGCCGCTTCGGCAGCTCAGCCTATACCAAAACTATCCTCGGCGATCTGTGGGGATTGCCCCCTCTTCTGGATCTCGCCCGCGAAAAACACGTCCACGATGCCATGCGCGAGATCGCTGTCGCAGGTCTCGCCGAATCAGCCCACGATCTCAGCGAAGGCGGCCTGGGCATCGCCCTGAGCGAAATGTGCACCGCTCACCTCGGCGCTCACGTCACTATCCATATGGAGACTCGCCCTGAATTCACCCTGTTCGGCGAAGCTCCCTCCCGCATCCTCGTGGCCTCGCGCCACCCCGATAAGATCCGTGAAATTGCAGCCCGGAATGGTGCGGAGTGTCTCGAAATCGGAGCTACAATGAAGGGGCGGTTACAGATTGGCAACGCCTCTGAAATGTGGATCGATTTGCCAACTTCCGATCTGAAAAATACCTTCGAGACCAGTCTCCCTCATTTGCTTCACAACAGCCTGCTTCAAACGGAGTAAGTGACAACAATGCCTGACGTGTTTCTCGATAAACTCCACGAAGAGTGCGGCGTAGCCGCGATTTACGGTCATCCGGAAGCCGCCACCCTGGCCTACCTTTCTCTCTACGCGCTGCAGCATCGCGGCCAGGAGAGCGCTGGCATTTGTACCAGCGACGGCAAACAGGTCTACATGAAAAAGTCGATGGGGCATGTGGCGGATATCTTCACCAACACTGTCCTCGCCGAACTGCCCGGACCTCTCGCCATCGGCCACACCCGTTATTCCACCGCTGGTGATACCGTCGAGCGCAACGCTCAGCCCTTCTCGGTTCATTGCAACAAAGGCCGCATCGCCGTGGCCCACAACGGCAATATCACCAACGCCGCCGAACTTCGCGCCGGCCTCGAAGCCCGCGGTTCTATCTTTCAGGCCAGCAGCGATACCGAAGTCATCCTGCATCTCGTAGCTCATTCCCGCGAACGCACTCTCGCCGGAGCTTTACGCGACGCTCTTCTTCAACTTGAAGGCGCATTCTCCCTCGTCTTCCTTGCCGAAAATCAAATCATTGTGGCCCGCGATCCGCATGGTTTTCGCCCGCTTGCCATGGGACAACTCGAGTTCAGCGGCGGCACTCCCGCCTATGTCTTCGCTTCCGAAACCTGCGCCTTCGATCTCATCGACGCCGTTTATCTGAACGACGTCCAGCCCGGCGAGATGGTGATCGTCGGACCCACCGGCATGACTCGCGAGCGTTTCGCGCCCGAACAGCCGCTCTCGCAATGCGTGTTCGAGCACGTATACTTCTCACGTCCCGATTCGATTGTCTTCGGCCGCGCCGTCCAGAATTCCCGCGAAATGATGGGCGTTCTGCTCGCCCGCGAAGCCCCCGCCGCCGCCGACATTGTCGTACCCGTGCCCGATTCCGGCAACGCCGCCGCCCTCGGATATTCGGGCGAGTCCGGCCTGCCCTATCGCCAGGCCTTGATTCGGAACCATTACGTCGGACGCACCTTTATCGAACCCTCCCAGGCCATCCGCGACTTCGGCGTCAAACTGAAACTCAACGCCGTCCGCAGTTTGCTCGAAGGTAAGAGCGTCATCCTCGTAGACGATTCCATTGTTCGCGGAACCACCAGCCGCAAGATCGTTCGCATGGTCCGCCGCGCCGGTGCCCGTGAAGTACACATGCGGATCTCTTGTCCGCCCACTATTTCCCCCTGCTTCTACGGCGTCGATACTCCCAACAAAAGCGAATTGATCGCGGCCAACAGCAGCATCGAAGAGATCCGCCGCTTCATCGAAGCCGATTCCCTGGCCTATCTTTCCATGGGCTCGCTCCAGCGCTCCGTCGCCGATGACCAGTCTGCTCACGGCAAATACTGCTACGCCTGCTACACCGGTAATTACCCCACGGACTTCATCAATATCGATCAGCTCGTGCGCTCCGGGCGCAAGGCTGAAAACTAATCGCTCGCCTATTCAGAACCGCGCGTGTAAACAAGCGGCAACGATAGTTCAGAGACAGGAGACTATGCGCGTACTCATCAGCGTCACCGACAAGACAGGTGTGGCCGAATTTGCCCGTGAACTCGCGGCCCTCGGCGCCGACCTCATTTCGACCGGCGGCACCGCCCGCCTCCTCCGCGAACAAGCCATACCTGTGCGCGATGTCAGTGAGGTCACCGGCTTCCCCGAAATGCTCGACGGCCGGGTGAAAACCATGCACCCGAAGATCACCGGCGCCATCCTCGCTGTCCGCGATAATCCGGAGCACGCGGCTTCGTTACGCGAACATCAGATTGAGCCGATCGACATGGTGGTCGTCAACCTCTACCAGTTCGAAAAGATCGCCGCCCGTAAAGACGCAAAGCTCGAAGATCTGATCGAGAACATCGACATCGGTGGTCCCACCATGATCCGTTCCGCCGCCAAGAACTGGCAGGACGTTGCCATCGTTACCTCCGCCGCCGACTATCAGCCGATCATTGCCGAGTTACAGAAATCCGGCCAGCTCTCTCGCGAAACCAAATGGCGCCTCGCAAAGGCAGCCTTTGAAACCACCGGCGCCTATGACCGTGCGATTTCAGCAAGGCTGGCCCAAGTGGATGCGCCAACTGAAGAACTACCGCCCGTCCTCGACATCCGCGTACCTCGCAGAATTGCCCTCCGCTACGGCGAAAATCCGCACCAGCAAGCCGCCCTCTACGCCGCAGGCAGCGCAGGAATCGCGGGAGCCGAGCAGTTGCACGGCAAAGAACTTTCCTACAATAATTTGGTTGATCTCGATGCCTGCTGGCAGTTGATCTGCGAATTCACCGCGCCCGCCGCAGCCATCATCAAACACACCAATCCGGCTGGGTGCGCTGAACAGGAATCTCTGGCGGAAGCTTATCGGAAAGCCCTGGCATGCGATCCCGTATCCGCCTTCGGTGGAGTCATTGGATTCAATCGGGAAGTCGACGAAGAGACCGCCGCCGAAGCCGCTAAACTCTTTGTCGAAGCCATCGCCGCCCCCGGTTATTCCGCAGCAGCGCTCAAGATCCTGCAAGCCAAAAAGAACCTCCGCCTCGTCCGCGTTACCCCTTCGACAGAGAAGCTAGTCGTGAAGAGCATCTCCGGAGGCTTCCTCGCTCAGACTCCCGATCACCCCGGCTTCAGCCGCGCCCAGTGCGAAGTCAAAACAAAACGCGTCCCCACTGCGGAAGAATGGCAGGCTCTTGAGTTCGGCTGGAAAGTCGTCAAACACGTCAAGTCAAACGCCATCGTCTATGCGCGAGCCGGTGAGACTGCCGCAGTCGGCGCCGGTCAGATGAGCCGTGTCGATTCCGTGAAAATCGCCGCCATGAAATCCCACTTGCCGCTAGCCGGAACCGTGGTCGCCTCGGATGCCTTCTTCCCCTTCCCCGACGGGGTCGAAGAAGCCGCCAAACACGGCGCGACCGCCTTCATCCAGCCCGGCGGTTCCGTCAAAGACGGCGAAGTAATCGCCGCCGCCGATAAACTCGACCTCGCCATGGTCTTCACCGGGATCCGCCACTTCCGGCACTGAGTTGAATCAAAAAGCGCCCTACTTGGCAGGCCTGATCACCTGAGCCTGAACCAGTTGCGTATTCCCGCGGTTTGCGGATAGCTTGGCCGCCGCTTTGGCTCGGGCTTCTTCCGAGATCTGTATGTGATTCTGCACGGCCAGCGCGCCGCCCGTTTTAGCCAGCCGGGTCGCTGTTCCCTTGTGTTGAATTACGCCGGTTTTCCCCTCGATGATCGCTACACCGTTCTGTACGGTGACCGTGAAGTGCTCGGCATTGATCTTCGATTTCGCAAACTTGGCTCTGATGGTGCGCTCAATCTGCGCGTCTGGAGCCACATGGACGACCGGTTTTGCTGCTGTTGGTTTTACTACTGTTGCCGCGGCTGGAGTCGCCGTGGCAGCTTGGCTCTGACCCGCAAAAGCGGCGAATAGAACCAGCGTCGAAATCAGCTTTGTCACGCTGATCCTACGCTACTCCGATTGCCGGGCTATGTCTGTATAGCCCGAGAAAGTGAGGTTATAGATGCTCTTAAACGTGATCGACTTCGCGCAGCCAGTCCGGCCGCTTAAGTACTTCGCGCGGCTTGCTGCCGTCCGGCGGTCCGATGATTCCGTCCCGGTGCATCATGTCGAGGATGCGCGCCGCTCGTCCATAACCGAGCCGCAGCCTGCGCTGCAGTGTGGAAGTGGAAGCCTTTCCCATCTCCATAACCACTCGCATGGCTTCTTCGTACATCGGGTCCTGATCTTCGTTCGAAGGCTCTCCGGGCTCCTCTTCGCCTCCATCCGCCGGTGGAGCGATCAGGTACGACTGGTCGTACTCGGGCCGTGCCTGGGCTTTCCAGAAATCGACCACCTGGTTGATCTCGCTCTCCGTAACGAAAGCCCCGTGAACGCGCGTAAAGCGCGACGAACCGGGAGGCAGATAGAGCATGTCGCCCTTACCCAGCAGGTGCTCCGCGCCCATGCTGTCGAGAATCGTCCGCGAGTCGACGCGGGTCGCCACCCGGAAGCTGATGCGCGCCGGGAAGTTGGCTTTGATCAGGCCTGTGATGACGTCCACGCTGGGCCTCTGTGTCGCCAGCACCAGATGCATACCTACGGCGCGCGCCATTTGCGCCAGACGCGTGACCGATTCTTCCACGTTGCGGCCTTCCAGCATCATCAGATCCGCCAATTCGTCGATGAGGATCAGGATGTAAGGCAGCGGCTTGAGCTCTTCGACCTGCGTTTCGTCTTCGTCGAAAAGACTGCGCGGCTCGGTTTCTTTCTTGCGCAGTTTGCGGTTGTACTGGTCGATGTTGCGCACTCCCTGCTCGGCAAGCAGCCGCAGCCGGCGCTCCATTTCGAGCACGGCGTTCTTCAGGGCGTTGGTCGCCTTGCGGGGGTCTGTGATGACCGGCGTGAGCAGATGAGGGATACCTTCGTAGATCCCCAGTTCCACGCGCTTGGGGTCGACCATGATCATGCGCACTTCGTCAGGTGTCGCCTTATACAGAATCGACATCACCAGCGAGTTGATCATCACCGATTTACCCGAACCGGTGGATCCGGCAATAAGAGCGTGCGGCATCGTGTCGAGCGCCGCTACTTTGATCCGTCCGTTGATGTCCTTGCCCATCGAAATGGTCAGGTAAGAGTGCGAATCCTGAAACTCGTCGGATTCGATAACCGCACGAAGGCTGATCAACTCGCGCTTGGTATTAGGTACCTCGATGCCGACAGTCGGCTTACCGGGAATCCGCTCAATCAGGATCGATTCGGCTTGCAGTCCCAGGCAAAGGTCTTCCATCAGACCCGTGATGCGGCTGTATTTGATACCGGCTTCGGGCTTGTATTCATAGGTAGTGACAACCGGACCGGGATTGATCTGGACCACGGAACCGAGCACGTTGAACTCTTCAAGCTTGCTTTTGATCGCCACCGCGGTGTTCTTGAGCTCCTGCTCGTCGAACGCAGAGCGAACCGGAATTTCGTTGAGCAGATCGGTCGTGGGCAACCGGTAGAGGGTGGCGTGCTTCGTCTTCGATTCCCGGGGCAGCGGCTTGCCGAACGGGAACTCGACAAGTTTGTCCGAGGGGACTTCCGCGGTATCCGCCAACTGGCAGATGGGAATTTCGTCGGTCGCAGACGCGGGCTCGTCCGCCTGTACCGGTTCTTCCCACGGCAATGTCTCGCTGACCGGTTCGGGCTGACGGCGCCTCGTTCGAGTGGTAACCGAGGGATCGGGCGGAGGCGGCAGAGCTTCGGTTTCGTGCTCATACTTCTCCCTCGCGCGGGCTTCGGCTTTTTCGCGCGCGGCCTCGCTACGGTTAGTCGACCATGCACGCCAGTTGGCGGCCATGCGGCCGAAAACCATGATGAGCGGAGCAAACCAGTCTTCCAGTTTCTGCAGGGTAAAGGTGGAAACCAGATAGGTGGAAACGATAAACGCGGTTACCAAAATGACGGCCGCGCCCGCGATGTTCATCGACCGTTTCAGCAGGTCCGCGATCAGAATACCGATAACCCCGCCGGGGGAAATGCTGTGGTCGAAGACGCGCCAGGCCGGCAGCATCGCTGCGGTGCCGCAAGCAGAAAGTGCCATGGCCGCACTGCCCAGCAGTTTGACCAAAGGAGCCGAGAGCGCTTCGGAGCGGATCCATTTCCACCCCAAAGCAAAGATCAGAGCGGGGAACAAAAATGCCCCGATACCGAAGGCTTGAAGGAGAACGTCGGCGAGGTGAGCGCCCACGGGACCGATCAGGTTGCTGGTCCGCGTCGCGGCAGCGCCGGCCGTATCCCACGAAGGATCTTGCGGATGGAAGGACGCAAGGCTCAGCAGCAGCAGAATTCCGGCGGCGAGGACAACAAATCCCGTCACCTCGTTGAGGCGTTTCGATTGGGTAGGTGTGAACACCCTCATCCGGCTGGCGGCACGGAGAAAAGCAGGAGCCTCTCTATTATGGCAGAAAGCGAGTGTTAGTGAGCGGACATCGCCCAAATCAGAACGCCGGAGCCGACAATGATGCGGTAGATCGCGAATGGGGTAAAGCCCCGATTGCGGACCCAGTTCATAAACCAGGAGACCACGAAGAAGGCCACGATGAAAGAAACAATGAAGCCGACGGCCAGAAGCGTCCATCCGTGGGCGTCCATCTGCAATGGCGCGGCGGCCTCGGAGGCGGAGGGACGCAGCGTTTTCAGAAGGTCATAGCCGGTCGCGGCGATCATCGTGGGGATCGAAAGGAGGAAGGAGAATTCGAGCGCGGCGGTTCGAGACAGGCCGGAGATCTGGCCCGCGGCAATCGTAGACATCGAACGGGACGTACCGGGGAATATGGCCGAGAGATTCTGGCAGAGACCGATCCACACGGCTTGTCCTACGCTCATGCGCTCGACTTCCTCGGCGCCTGTTGTGTAACTTTGGCCTCTGCGATCGCCGTACTTTCCGTCGACGATCCACATGACAATTCCGCCCAGCAAAAGCGCGGAACCCATCAAGGTGAGGCTTTCGAGATTCTTGCCGATTACTTTGCGCAGCAAAAAAGACGGACCGGCTGTGCAGACGAAAGCAATGAGCGTAAGGGCGAGCGGATGGGTGACCGCCGTCTTGTCTCCCCTGACACCGCCAGGGAAAGTAGTGAGGAAGCCGTGGATACGGTTCCAGAAGTAAATCGGCAGGCACAGAATCGCGCCGAGCTGGATGACGATGGAAAACATTTTCCAATACCCGTCTTCGAGGCTGATACCGAAAATCGCTTCCGCGATGCGCAGGTGGGCGGTGGAACTGACCGGCAGAAATTCAGTGAGTCCTTCGATGATTCCAAGGACAACGGAAAGAAGATAGTCGTTCAATCAACAGAATGGTAGCGCATGACTCAGCCGTGACCGAGCTTCATCGCCCAACCAATGGCGAAAAGGGCTACGAGAAAACACACAAAGCAGTAAGCGCCGTAGTGGAGGCGCTCCTGATCGGTCTTTTTGGTGGTGACGCCCATCACTACGGAAGTGAAGAGTGAGAAGAGAAACGCCGCTTCGAAGTGGGAAAGATTGAGATGCATTCAGTCCTTCTTCCCTGTGGCAATTTCATAAGCATCCACCATCGCGAGAATATTCAGGAGGCCCGCGGTAACCAGAAATTTCGTACCGTAATCGTGAACGTCACCGGCCATGTCCGGTTGGGAGTAGCCGAAGATTGCCGCCGCGAAGTAGAAGATGCCGGAGGCCATGTCGCAGAGGAAGCCGCCATAGTTGATGACGGTGGTCAGCATGTCGCCCTTTTCGGGAGTGAACATTATGCCCTGCATGCCCAGGCCGAACAGGAACATGAGGGCCACGGACGCGAGAACGAGACCGCCGCGTCCCATCTTTTTGAGGAGGAAATAGCCGCCGCCGGGAACCACCCATGCAGCCAGCACCGGCATGATCCACACACTGATGGGCGGAGTATTTTCTTTGGCGAGATTCGCCGTATCTGTATTTGCAGCCATTCGATTCAGCTGAATCCGAGCGTATCACGCGGCGGAGGGTTGGCTACCGCTCGCCCCACTTTAGCTTCTCGCGGAGGACGTCGAAAAAGGTCCGGTCCGGCGGCTGGATGAGCAGGACATCGAAGTCGGCGACGGTACACTCGACCGCATCGCCAGGCGCCAGGGGAGTTCCGACCTGACCGTCGACGGTCAGGTAAGAGCCTTCTTCGCCAGCGCGGCTAACCACTCGGATCGACATGTCCGAGGGAATAATCAGAGGCCGATTGGTCAGGGTGTGCGGGCAGATGGGCGTGAGGCAGATGGCGTTCACGCTGGGGTAAACAATCGGGCCGCCGGCGGAAAGCGAGTAGGCCGTCGATCCAGTCGGGGTCGAAATAATCAGGCCGTCGGCTTTATAGGCGCAGACGAAACTCTCGCCTGCCCAGGCCTCGAGATCGACGATACGGGCGATGGCGGATTTGGCGATCACCACGTCATTCAAGGCGCGGTAGTGAGCGAGAGTGAGGCCTTCCCGGATATGCGTCACATTGAGCATGCGCCGACGGGTGAGGTTATGGGGGCCGGTGAGGGCGAGTTCGAGGGCGGGAAAGAGATCGCTGGTGGAAATCGAGGTCAGAAAGCCGAGACCGCCGAGGTTGACAGCCAGCATCGGAATGCCACGGTCACCCACGGCGCGGGCGGCGGAGAGCAGAGTTCCGTCGCCCCCAAGCACGACTGCTAAGTCGCAGTTCTCAGGAACAAGTTGCCGGTCGAGTCCGCGATCGGACGCGGCATAGGTGGCGGTTTCGCGATCGAGGCGGACAGCGATGCCCCGCTCCGCCAGCCATTCGATGAGGCGTGGCACGAGCTCATACGCCGCCGGAGCGTGGGGTTTCGAGAAGATACCGACCGTTTTAACGGCTGCCATAGAGCAGAAACTCCCTGTTGCCTTCCGCGCCCGTGATAGGGCTGTCCATGATTCGGGTCTTCAATCCGAGATCCTCGGCACAGAGCCGCAGTTTCTCACATGCGGCCTCCCAAATGGCAGGGTCTTTCACGATTCCGCCCTTGCCGACCTGGCCCCGGCCCGCTTCGAACTGGGGTTTCACAAGGACAACCACGCCGATGGCGCGATCCGGTTTGAGGACCGATACCATCACCGGAAGAATCCAGGTGGCGGAAATGAAGCTGACATCGCAGACCGCCAAATCGACTGGCTCAGCCAGATCGGAAGGCTGAATATAGCGCGCATTGACGCCTTCGCGCAGGATGACACGAGGGTCGGTGCGGAGTCTCCAATCCAGTTGGGCGGTACCGACATCGAAGGCGTAGACGCGCGTCGCTCCGTGCTGCAGGAGGCAATCGGTGAAGCCTCCGGTGGAGGAGCCGAAGTCGGCGCAGGCGGCGCCCGTGACATCGATGGCGAACTCGCGCAAAGCCGCTTCGAGTTTGAGTCCGCCGCGGCTTACGTAACGGAGTTTCGCGGTCAACTCAATGGCGGCTTCGGTATCGATGAGCTGTCCTGACTTCTGGGCTTTCTGGCCGGCGACGATTACTTCGCCGGCCATGATTAGCGCCTGGGCTTTCTCGCGCGAGTCGACCAGACCGCGATCGACGAGGACCCGGTCAAGGCGTTGCTTCGACACTAAGACTTCCGATGAACGATGAGGTCGGCGATCTCGCCCAGGCGGTGGGAGCGCTCGCCCGTGCCGAGTTGTGTGAGGGCTTCGTGCGCCAGATGGCATTCCTCGCTGGCCATGCGGCGCGATTCTTCGAGGCCGTAAACAGCCGGGAAAGTGATCTTGCCCTGGGCTGCGTCTTTGCCTGCGGTTTTGCCGAGGGCTTCGGAGGATTCTTCAACGTCGAGGATGTCATCGACGATCTGAAAGGCGAGGCCGACGTGTTCGCCGTAAGCAGAAAGCGCGGCTAGCTGGGCGGCGTTGGCGCCAGCGCAGATTCCGCCCATGCGAACGCTGGCGCGGAGCAGCGCACCGGTTTTGGCCCGGTGAATCAGATCGAGCAGTTCGGCAGTGGGAGCCTGTTTTTCGCCCTCGATATCGGTGACCTGGCCGCCGATCATGCCATCCACCGTGCCGGCTGCGGTAGAGAGTTCGCGGACGAGCGCGACGACGCGGGCTGGTTCGAGGCCTTCGATTTCCGAGAGAGTCTGGAGGGCCAACGTCAGCAGTGCGTCACCCGCGAGAATCGCCATGGCTTCGCCGAAAACTTTGTGACACGTCGGCTTGCCGCGGCGGAGATCATCGTTGTCGAGGGCGGGAAGATCGTCGTGAATCAGCGAATAGGTATGAATCATTTCAAGCGCGCAGCCCGCTTCGAGAGAGGTGGAAACGTCATCAGCTACAGCTGCGGCACCGGCAATACAAAGAATGGGGCGAATGCGCTTTCCCCCCGCAAACAGGCTGTAGCGCATGGCCTGATGGATGGTGGCCGGGTGGGCGGAAGCGGAGGGAGTGAGGCGGTCAAGCGTAGCGTCGATGCGCGCCTGCTCGCCGGCAAGATATTCGCGGAGAGACATCACTTCGATCACTTCTCGGTGCGGAACGGCTCGGGCTGGTATGTTCCCTCCTTGCGCGTGAGGATTTCCACGCGAGTTTCGGCTTCTTCAAGTTGTTTGCGGCAAGTCTCGCTGAGCGTCATCCCACGGGAAAACAGCTCGAGAGAACGTTCGAGCGCGAGATCGCCTGCCTCCAGCTCTTTGACTACCTTCTCGAGTTCTTCGAGACAGGCTTCAAAGGACGGAGCCGGCTCAGGGGAGGATGGACCTTCGGACACCGGACCATTTTATATGGTGGCTGGCTGTGCGATACACAAGCGGGAGGAAGCAATTCACTCTGGGCCGAATCCGCCAGCGCACGTCAGCGCAAGGCTCACCAATTCGGCTTGGCGGGAAACGCCGGTTTTCGCAAAGACTCGTTTGAGAAGGGTGCGGGCGGTGTTCAGACTTACTCCGGCTTCCTGCGCAAACTGCTGGAGGGTTTTGCCACCGACGATGGCTGCTGTCAGCCGGGATTCGGTGGGGCTCAGATCAAGCAACAAAGCAAGCAGATCAGGGTCCGGCCTGGGGACCCGTCCGGGTTCGGTGATGAATACGGCCACGGCGGGCCGCCGGTTCGCGTGGCCGGAGGACGCCGCCAGGGGGAAAATATGCAATTTCAACGGAGTGAGATCGGCTCGCTGAACTTGTATCACTCCACCGGGATGCAGTTTGTTGCCTGTAACCGTGCCTGCCGCGCGGGCGATGAGTTCGCGCAGGCGGGCGGTCTGGTGGGAGGAGCCGGCGCGCAGGCCGTCCGGCGCCGCCCAGACTCCGATGTTCGAACTCAGGAGGGCTTCGGCACGCCGGTTCATGTGCAGAATCAGCCCGCGCGAATCGGTGACGATCAAGGATCCCGACAGCTGATCCAGAGCGTCGGACGCATGCTCCAGCCGGGTCTCCAGACCGGCTATGCGGCGATGCAAACCGAGGGCCGTCTGCAAGTGCGGCATCAGGTCGCGCATTGGCCCCAGCTCGTCTTCTCGCATTGGCCCTCCGGCTTTGGAGCGAATCAGCGAGACGAAGGAGGTGACAGAGTGTTCCTGAGTCAGAAAGCCTGTAACGGTGTAGAACTGGTTTTGCGGGCGCAAAAAATCGTTGTAGAACTCAGTTTTCTCAAGCACGGCGTCGGAAACCACTTCCTCGCCCGCGAAGATACGCCCGGGCCTCCCGATCGGGCTCGCGCACAACATCCAGGCATTCAGCCCGACATAGTATTCCGCGTAACGCTTCTCCCAGAAGGGATCGATCCCATGGCTTGAGGCGACACTGGCATGCCGGTTCCCATCATCCTGCGCGATCAGCACCGCAGCGGGGGCATTCAAGGTTTTGGTGAGCGCCTCCAGAAAATGTCGCCATTGCCTCGAATCGACAGAGCATTCATAGACCAGGCGGATGAGATCGCGGATTTGATTTTCGGCAGCCATAAGATAACAGCCAAAACAATCCTGCATTTGTCACCCGTTCGGGTGACAGCGGCTCATGTGCCCTCCTTTACCATTCAGAACGTAACAGTGAACAGAAAAACAAGCAATCTTTTTTTCTGGAGAAACAACTAAAAAACAATGCACTGCTACTAACTGAAGTCTATTGATGACCGGAGGCACTAAGTGACTGTAATCGGTATTCCGTTTCGAATCCATGCGGGTACTTTCAGAAATATTCTGGCGACCGCTCTCGCCGGGCTGGCCGCTGCGATGTGGACGGGATCGCTGGCGTCACAAACGGCGCCCGCAGTCCCTAACCCGATCCTGTTTGTGACGCAGGTGCCTTTCGCGACGGACTTCTTTTCCCGAACGGCGGCGTTCGGCAATCAATCCCCTTCCGTCACTTCGGTCCCGCGCGGCGGCGATCTGTGGATCCTCTACCCGGACGGAACGCTGAAAAACCTCACGCAGGCCGCCGGATACGGCATGAACGGATTACAGGGCAGCAACGCGATTGCGGTGCGCGAGCCGGCCGTTCACTGGAGCGGGCAGAAAGCAATCTTCAGCATGACGATCGGCTCGCCCGCACAATATAAAAACAACACTTACCTCTGGCAGCTTTACGAAATCACCGGTCTGGGCAAGAACGATCAGCCAGCGATCACAAAGGTTCCGAATCAGCCGAACTACAACAACACCGCACCCGTCTACGATGCCAACAGCAATATTGTGTTCGCGTCGGACAATCCCCGCGCGGGACAGGCCTGGCTTTACCCGCAGCTCGATGAGTACGAGTCTTTTCCTACCAATTCCGGACTCTGGAGCCTCAATCCGTCGACCGGAAATCTGATCCAGCTGAATCACACGCCGTCGGGCGCCTTCACGCCGCGCATCGACAGCTTCGGCCGGGTGATTTACACACGCTGGGACCATCTGCAGCGCGACCAGCAGGCTGACGCTCCGGGAGGCCCGCTGACCCAGTTCGGTCCGTTCAACTATTCCAGCGAGGCCTCGAACGCTGTCTCGATAAAAGCCGACCCTGAAGTATTTCCGGAACCGCGTCCCGACCGGACCGATCTGCTGAGCGGCAACAATATGGTTGGATTGCGGTTCGATCAGTTCTTCCCGTGGACGATTAACCAGGACGGCACTGGCGAGGAGACGCTCGATCACATCGGACGCCATGAGTTAATGAGCAGCGTTCCGCCGGCGATCACCGGCGATCTCAACATCCACGCCCGCACGGCTCCGGCTGGTTCGGTCAGGCTGAACAACTTTCTGCAAATTCGCGAGGACCCCACCATGGGTGGGAGGTATTTCGGGGTGGATGCCCTTGAAGACGGGACGCATTCCGCCGGACAGATCCTGAGCATTATCGGTCCCCCGGGGACTGACGCGGACCTGATGAATCTGGTCCAGATAACGAATGGCCCGGGTCAATACCGCGACCCTCTGCCTCTTTCCAACGGAACTCTGGTGGCAGGTTATACGAGCGCGGTGGGCCTCGATGCCAACCAGGGCAGCGAAAGCGCCCCGCAATCTCTCTATGCGTTCCGTATGTACACTCTTGCGAAGACAAATGGCTACTGGACGCCTTCCCAGACACTTACTCCAGGGATTTCCAAGACGCTCTCTTACTACGATCCGAATGTCCTCGTATCGTACAGCGGTCTGCTCTGGGAACTGGACGCCGTGGAAGTAGCCGCGCGCACTGTGCCGCCCGTGCCCACCGACGCAATCGAGCCGGTAGAACAGAACGTCCTCAATGAAGAAGGAGTCGACATCACCAAGCTCACGGCGTTCCTGCAGCAGTACGATCTCGCCATCATGGTGTCCCGAAATGTGACCACGAGGGATCATGCGGATCAGCAGCAGCCCTACAATCTGAAGGTGGCGGGATCGCCCACGCAGACCCTCGGGGCAACGGGACAGATTTATCAGGTGGCTAATCTCCAGTTCCTGGAAGGCGATCAGATTCGCGCGTACACGAATTTCAACAACGGCCGCCGCGTCCTGGCGACGCCGATGCATAGTACGGCGGCGTTCAACATCCCGAATCCGGCGGGGCCCACGGGCAGCGTTGCGGTTGCGCCCGATGGTTCCGTGGCCGCCTTCGTCCCGGCACGTAAGGCTATGTCGTGGCAGCTCACCGATGCGTCGGGAAATCCGGTGGTCCGCGAACGATACTGGCTGACTTTCCAGCCGGGTGAGATCCGCACGTGCGCCTCGTGTCACGGCATCAATACGACCGATCAGGCAGGCAACGCGCCACCGGTCAACGAGCCGAAGGCGCTGCATCTCCTGCTCCAGCAGTACGTGAAGCTCCTCGCGAATCCGCCGGCTCTCCCCCCGATCAATCCAACACCGGTAAATCCAACGCCGCCGCTCACGCCGCCGCCCTGTACACCTGCTCTCGAAACTTCCAGCGCTAACGTTCCGGCAACAAGCTCCACCGCGACTCTTTCGTTGACGGACGGGGCCGCATGTTCATGGACCGCGGTGAGTAATGCGGCCTGGATAACGATCGCCGCAGGGGCGTCAGGCACGGGCAACGGCACCGTGAATTATAAAGTAGCGGCGAACGCTTCGACAGCATCCATTACCGGCACCATCGCGGTTGCAGGACTCGCATTCACAGTTATTCAGGCCGGAGGTCCGGCAAACGTCACCTTTCAGAACGGGGTGAATGGATATACAGGCGAGCAGGATGCCGATATTCAGTCTCAAAATGTGCTGTATAGCTGGAACGGCGGTCTGGGCGCCAGCACGATCGGCGCGGCTGCGCTCGATCTCCGCAACACCAATAACTCAGGCGCGAGTGGATTTGAGAGCCGGGCGCTTATCCGCTTCACAGATATTTCGATTCCAGCGGGGACGGCCGTCGTTTCGGCGTCGCTGACACTGACGTTTGTCAACTGGGGTGAGGTTGGGAGCCTCAACGGCTACTACCTGAACACGGCCTGGAACGCGGCCTCTACATCGACCATCGACTGGGCCCGGGCCAACGGTTCGTTGCTATGGAGCGTGCCCGGAGCATCCGGCGCCGGCACTGACCGGGTTGCGGGCCTAACGTTCACTACCGGCAATATCCCGTTGAGCGGAGGCTTCACGCTTACGATTCCTCTGGACCTCGGGACCGTACAGGGCTGGATCGCCAATCCCGCGACAAACCAGGGCATTCTGCTGGTCAACCCGACAGCAGGCTCGCCGTCGTTGACAGTCGTTTCGGCCACCGGTACGAGCAACCGCCCGAAGCTCACGCTGCAATATCAGTGAGGGTCACCGACTCTGGATTACTTCGCACGGCGGCTGAAGTCGCGCAGGTATATTCGCAGCTCATCGCGGACGCGGCGAAAGATTTTCATGCGCTCTTCGCCGGTGCCGACATACGGTGGGGGCGGATCTTCAAAGCTGTGGTGGAGTTTTTGAGCCGCTCCGAAAAATACAGGGCAGGTTTCGCGGGCGTTGTCGCACACAGTGATTACGTAATCGAAGGGCTGGCCTTCGAATTCCTCGACATTTTTGGAACGGTGCTGGGAAATATCGATCCCGAGTTCATTCATGGCAGCGATTGCTTCGGGACGGACGGAGCTGGCTTTAGTGCCGGCGCTCTCGACTTCGAAACGGTCGCCGGCGTCGTGCCGCAGAAGCCCTTCAGCCATCTGACTCCGAGCTGAGTTTCCGGTGCAAAGAATGAGAACACGTTTTTTAGCACTCACAAGACACCTTCGGTTTCAGAGTGTGAGACTACGACCGAGGCCGCGTCGGTTCGGAGGGATGGGATCAACCAGCGGAACAGGAGGGTGGCCGCAGCGGCGCCGGCCAGTTGGGCCAGGATGAAACCGGGCACATCCGCGGGCCGGATACCGGCGAACGTATCGCTTGCTGAGCGCGCGAGGGTTACGGCCGGATTGGCAAAGGATGTCGATGACGTGAACCAATACGCGCCTGTGATGTAAGCCCCGACGGCGAATGGCACGGCTGACGAGCGCAGGCGCGCACATCCCCAGATGACGGAGAGCAGTCCAAAGGTGGCGACGAACTCGCTGAAAAGCTGGGCACGGCCGGCCCTCGCGTGCTGGGAGGCGCTAAAGAGTGGCTGGCTGAACATGAGATGCGCGGCCGCAACACCGGCGAACGCGCCGACCACCTGAGCCAGCAAATAACCTGGCACCTCGCGCCATGGCAGACCGCCCTCGAAGGCATCGGCGAGCGTGACGGCCGGGTTGAAGTGAGCGCCGGAAATTGGTCCGAAGGTGAGAATGAGGGCAACCAGCATGGCGCCGGTCGCGAGAGTGTTGGCAAGGAGCGCAATCGCCACGTTGCCGCCGGAGAGGCGCTCGCCCATGATGCCGGACCCGACAACGGCGGCCAGCAGAAAAGCGGTGCCGAGGGTTTCAGCGGCGATGCGCCGAGCGAATTTCATGAGCATCGTTACACTTAGTCGAAACGCAATGCTCAGGCACAGCAGCCGGGAGCACAACAACTCGCAGGCTTGGTGGCGCGGATGAAAGCGCTCATAAATTTGCCTTCCACATGGGGCGCGATGGCATCGACATCAACGCCCTGGCCGGCGAGGAAGGTACGGGCATCCTCAATGTTGTAGACGCGAGTGACTTCGATGCCTATTTCATCGAAGCCCGCCTTCGCCAGCTTGGCGACGTACTGATAATCATCGAGGGCGCCGGCGATGCAGCCGACCCAGAGCAGCATATTCTTTCGCACATCGGGCGGAACTTCGCCGCGTGTGACCACGTCGGAAACGGCGAAGCGCCCACCGGGTTTGAGGACACGGAAGGCTTCGCGCAATACGCGGTCTTTGTCGCCGGAAAGATTGATAACGCAGTTGCTGATGACGACGTCGACGGAATTATCCGGCAAAGGGATGTGCTCGATTTCGCCTTTGAGGAACTCGGCATTTTCGACGCCCGCCTCCTGCTGATTCCTGCGCGCGAGGGCGAGCATTTCATCGGTCATGTCGAGCCCGTAAGCTTTACCCTTGGGGCCGACGCGCCGGGCGGAAAGGAGGACGTCGATGCCGCCACCGGAGCCGAGATCGAGGACGGTTTCGCCAGGATTGAGTTGCGCCAGCGCAGTGGGGTTGCCGCAGCCGAGCGAGGCCAGCACTGCGTCCGGCGGCAATGAGCCGGTTTGGTTGGCGTCGTAGAGGTTTGAAGTTATGGGATCACAGCAATTTTCCAGCGCCGCGGCGGCTCCGCAGCAGGAGCTACCTCCGAGGCGAACGCGAAGTGCGGCTTCGCCGTATTTTTCCTGAACTACTTCTTTGATGTCCATTTTGATTCTTTGCCCTTTCGATTTGGATCAGCGGCACAGGCGCACGATGGCCTGGGGTTCGATGGCTTTGTTACGGGTGCAGCACTCGGCGTAGAGGAAGCCAAGTAGTTCCTGCAGTGCATCGGCGTTGGCGGAGTACCAGAGGAAGGTGCCTTCGCGCCTGACGTTTACGAGCCCTTCATTCTTCAATTTTTCGAGGTGATGCGACAGCGTTGAGGCAGGAATGACTAGTTCGGCGCCTATGTCGCCGACGATCATTCCATCGGGATGGGCGGAGAGGAGCACGCGCATAATGCGCAGGCGAGGTCCGGTCCCCATGGCGGCGAACATGTCGGCGAAACGAGTAATCTCGTCTTCGGTGGGCATTTGGGTTGTAGGTTTCTGCGCCATGATTCTATAATTCCATATTTATGGAAATATAGCAATAGCCCGCGGATTCCGGTAGTCCGCTAAGTTTGCGTGGCTGTCTGTTTTTCGTCCAGCCAAGGGGCTGTTGAAAAGCGAATGTCCGATCAGGAAACGTCCAGGCTGATGTAACCGCCAACTGACCAAAGCGCACACCCGGTTCGGCTTGCGACTGCCGGACATCCCCAACATTTCAAGGGCCGGCTGGCAGGTATCAGCTAGTGGCTGGAGAGCACGCAATAGCGGGTCAGAAAGCAACCATTACACAAAAGGCCATATTGAAGATTGACACTGTAACCGGGGAAACCAGCGCGTGGGCTGTCGTCGTACACGAGCGCTCGCACGGAGTCAGCGCCTGCCAGTCTCTCACTGACGCAAGCTCCCGCGCGAACGCCGGCACTTTTCACGGCGTTGCGGGAACAACCCGGCCTGCGTTTGCAGTCAGCGACTTGCGTTGCGTCGACGCCCGAAAAATGTTGCAGCCCCAAGCCCAAAAACCAGTGTCGCCCACGTGGCTGGTTCGGGAGTTTCGGATGACGCAAGCAGCGTCACATCGGCAAAACTCAGTATTTCTGAGTTTGCCGTACCGTTATTGAGAAAAATATAGCCGGTACCCGTGAGGTTGTTGAAGTAGTTGTTCATGTCGGAGACTGTTCCCAGATCGGCGGGTGCCAGATTGCCCCTAAGAAACGACTCAATCTCGTATTGGCTGTTATTGTTCGTATTGTTATAGATGGACTGATAGAAGTAAGAGGGGCTGGAGCCGCCGCAATTGGGCACATTACAGGTCCAGGTTTGGTCGCTGTTCGACCCGGAATCCGACAGTGAAAAGATGTTGGCGCCGACCTTGGCGCTGGCAAATTCCTGTCCGTCTTCGGCGTAATCGTTAAATCCCTCTTCCACGCCGTCCGTGTAAGGGCCGGATTTGTTGCTACCGTTCGTCGCACTGGTGGCTTCCGCCAGCAGGGTGGTGTAGTCATAGCTGAAAGTCATCGTAATCGTCTGGCCGCTAAGGTTGGCGTTTTGAGTGCCGAAAACACCGAGGGAATCAATGCTCCCGCCATCAAGTGTGGCGCTCACGGATTCATAAACGATGGTGTCGGCATGAGCATTTGGCACGAGGCAAATCGCGGAAAACGCCAGAAGCATAAGAACAGAGACGCGCGCAATGCGCATGGAAGTGTTTGCGTTTGAGAGTTTCATGAACGTGTCTAATGTCACCTTGGAAATAAGATGGCACACCGGAGAAGATCGGCGGAAATATCCGGGATATAGTGCCATTTCGCACCACGATAGCGAAAAACCTTATTCAATTTCAATATCCAGCCCCGATTCAGGTACCAGTACGCCCTGCGCGATCTCGAAGCCGCTCAGCCCGATCTCATTGTTCTCGACGTCACGCTGCGCGATGGATGGGTCAAATTCGTCCTGACGCGATCGGGGCCGCCGCACCAACTGATACGACAGATCCGAAACTACCCTTGACTACAGCGAGCAAGTAACGGGGACAACAAAGACTCTTGCGGATGGAACGCATGCGGCGCTACAGAGCCTTACCTCAATCCTGTCGCGGGATTCCGGAGGAGGCAGACGGCTTGAAACCGTGGTGTCAGGAACCAAATCGATCATGGGTTCACGGTCGTGGAACTGCGCGACTGGGTAAGAAGGTATGAAAACACGCTCGATCCGGAGCACCATATCTCGCACAGGATGAAGCTGCCGGGACCGCAGACTTCGGGCAGCGATGCCGCAGTCATCGAAGGACTGAATCCTCTGCCTGCTCTGGGCGCGTCTGTTGTGGGACGCCCGAAAGTGCAGACAGAGCAACTGGGAGAAGAGGAGATGGCGAGGATCAGAGCCAAAGGGATCAGGAAAACCACTACGGTCCCTGCCGGTTTGCAGGGTAATGATCGGCTGGTAATGATTGTTCTGGAGTCATGGCGAGCGCCGGATGTTGAACCACCGGTGCTGAGTATTACGCACAAATCCTTTTACCGGAGATGCAGTGAGGCGGATGCTGAATTTTCACGGGGTCGAGCCGGATCCGACGCTATTCCACGTGCCCGCCGACTATAAGATCGTGGATGAAACCGATCGATTCAGCATTGAAATTTATGATTTATATGGTTCCGTCTTGAAAAAGATGAACGGAACGCCGTGCCGGCGGCCTGCAGCAAGCTGGCTTCCCTGAGCTGGGAACAACTCTACGCTGACAAGGGCTTCCGGTGGGAACCGATTCACAGCCGGCGCGCTCCAGACGGCTCAAAACTCCATGCGATACACGTCACAAAGAAAAAAAGAAAATACGGGCCGTCGTGAAGAGAAGCGGGGACTTTCTGGAAATGCTGACGCTTCACCCAGACCACGATTCCGCATACCGAAACTGAACCGCGGCTTGAGCATTCGCAATTAAAGCCTGTCGGCAATTAAGGCTTAAAGGCGGCGAAGCGGCCCGGATTTCACAAAACGACGTTATCGGAAGCGATACCCCACAAAGTAGCGGTGGGCCGGAAATTTCGAACGGCGCTGAAGCGCCGCAGAGAAACACGGCGGGGGCTTTACAGCCAATCCTGCGCCCCGTGGAAGATGCGGGTTATTTCAACCGCTTCTTCCGTCACCAGATAAACCACGATGTATGGCAGGGGAGGGAACACCAGCTCGCGCCATCCCGGCATACGGCGACTTGTTCGACCGACGCGCGGAAATTCCTTTAGCCGGTCACAGCCTTCGTAGATCGTTCTGGCTACCCGGTTGGCTGCTTCGGGGTGATCGATCTCGATGCGCTCGCAAATGCGCTGTAAGTCGTCAGCGGCTTCGGGCGACCAACGGATTTTCATCAGGAAGGCTGAAGAAACCGTTTGAGACGCTCGCCGACTTCCTCATGGGTTAGATACTCACCGCGCCGGAGCGATCCGTCACCGCGTTTGACGGCGGCGACAAAGCGGGCCTCTTCATCAAAGTACTGCGCAAGAACGTCCTGCACGAACTCGTCAGGGTGGCGGCCGTGTTGCGCCGCCGATTGCGTCAGTTTGGCTTCGAGGTCCGGTTGCGTGATGTGAATATCCATGGGAGCGGCTCCTTTCTCAGAGTAACCGTTACGCGCGTGCGCCGGGGCGCGGCGATCTCAAATAGGCTCGGCTGAAATGCTGCTGCGCATGAGCGTGCAATGCCCGCAGTTTCGTTAGCGCCTCGGCCAGCCCTTACGTTGGCACCAAAATTCCATTTTCATGCCATCATGCAATTGTGCCTATTGAGGTTAAAACCATCGGAAGCAGCGGCCAGATCTCACTGGGCAAAGAGTACGCCGGCCGCACGGTAATGGTGGAAGAAGTGGAGAGCGGCGTCTGGATGATCCGAACCGCGCAGGTGATTCCGGACAATGAACTCTGGTCACATTCGCCCGAGGCCCGCGAAAGTCCTGATAAGGCGTTAGAGTGGTCGGCTCAAACCACCAGGCGCCAATCGGACCTGAAATCGCTGACTCGAAAAATCCGGAAGCTGAAATAGATCCACGGTGCAACTGGATCTGAACAACCAGATTTTCCAGTCGCGATGGTTCCGTCTTGAAAAAGATGAACGAAACGCCGTGCCGGCGGCTTGCGGTAAGCTGGCTTCCCTGAGTTGGGAACAACTCTACGCTGACAAGGGCTTCCGGTGGGAACCGATTCACAGCCGGCGCGCTCCAGACGGCTCAAAACTCCATGCGATACGCGTCACAAAGAAAATGCGGGCCGTCGTAAAGAGAAGCGGGGACTTTCTTGAAATGCTGACGCTTCACCCAGACCACGATTCCGCATACCGAAACTGACCCTTGAGCCGCGGGGGTTTCTGGCCGCTTCTTGTTGAGTATCCGGAGAGGAATCGTGGTGAAGCGAATCGAGGGCCGCATCGGATCGTGACCGGACGGCTTGTGGTGCCAGAATGATCTCTTCGGAACAAGACAAGTGCCGATGAACGCCGGAGACAAAGTTTTTCTGTCGGCAATCAGGGCTTGAAAGAAAAAGGCTATGGCTTGCTTTGCCGGCGGGAAAACGCATCCGGTATGAAGTAGAGAGCAGCGATGCCAAAAATAACGATCAGCGAGAGGGCCGGATGAAGCCAGGCGGCGAAGATCGCGAAGACATAGGCCACAAGGGCGATCCAATTCCGCTTGCTCGCCGTCCGATATCTCTGCTTCGATTCGCCGTCCGGTGCCGACTCGTTGGCGACTGTCTTCTGCAGGATCATAAACGCGACTGTAACCAGGAAAAAGACACCGGCATAGAGAGCGGTGGTGAAGGGCTGCATGCGATTCTCCGCCATGTAGGCAGTGAAGAACGGAATCAGCGAGACGAAGAAGAGCACAAGAAGGTTGGCCCAGATTATCGTGTGGCTGGCCCGCTCCGCGTATTGCAGCATGTGGTGATGGTTTGCCCAGAAGACTCCAATGAAGAGATAGCTCAGGGCGTAGCTCAGAAAGGTCGGCCAGAGAGCGAGCAGGGCGTCTGGGCTGGCATCATGCGGCGCTTTGAGGTCCAGCACCATGATCGTGATGATGATTGCCAACACTCCGTCTGAAAAAGCCCCGAGGCGTTCGGTGCCTGGCTGCGGCTTTCTCATTCCCAATTAAGGCTTGAAGGCGAAGGTTATGGCGGTCTTCACGCGGACGGGGGCGCCGTCATGGGTGAAGGGTATGAAAGTCCACTTTTTGAGGGCGGTGGTGGCGGAGGCCGCCAGGAGTTGGTTGCCTTTGGCCTGGTCAATGGATTCTACTTTTCCGTCGAGACCGATGGTGAACTGCGCGACCACGTCGCCGTAGATGTGGAACTGGCGGGCGGCGGCGGGCATTTCGGGGTCGACGCGGGTTTTGATGGATCTGCGGACGGCGCTTTCATCGAGGTAAAGCACCGTGGAAGACGGCTGATTTTGGGCAAATACCGGTGGAATTTCAAGGGTCGCGACGAAGATGAAACCGGTGAGGACACCTAGAAACAAGCCTCGCCGTGAACCGCGCTGACTGCTGCAATACCCTCTCATATCTCGCTATCGACGACCAATTGTCCTGTTATTGTATTAGATCTGACGGTATCGTTTCGCAAACTGCTGAAACATCATGACCTGGAAACCTCGTTCGCTCAGCCTGAGACTCAATCTCGCGATTGGTTTCATCACTACCCCGTTTTTGATCCTGACCGTGCTGGTAAGTTATTTCGGCGCACACAACGCCGTTGAACAGCAGACGAGCGCGGAGGCGCAGAAGGAAGTTCAGGCATACGCGCAGAGCATGGACGTGGACATCGACCGTGTGGCCGTGCTCCCGCGATCGATTGCCGCGCGAATGGAAGCCGTGCAGCAATCGATGGACGTTTACACGCTGCCGCTGCTGGCGCATCTGCTCGACAGCGTTCCGCCGGAAGATGCCTTCGGGGTTTACGTCGCGATCGATGCGAAACCAGCGAGTGACCCGAACTCGATGATCTGGGTGGACCGGAACAGTCTGCCCAACGCGGTGAAACCGACGGGGGCCTATCGCGATCGGAACCTCGACTGGTATCGCGAGCCGAAACGTACGGGGAAGCTTTATATCAGCCCGCCCTATTTCGATGCCGGCGGATCGAACACGGAGATCATCAGCGTAACCAAACCGTTCGTGGATAAGAACGGCGTTTTTCAAGGCGTGGCGGGAGCCGATCTTCCGATGGACGGCCTGCGGACGATCGTGAACTATATCCGGTTCCGGCAGGATCCGGCGAGTGCCATCGACCCCGCTCAGCGCGAATACGCATTTATGGTGGACCGCTCCGGCCACCTGATGGCTTATCCAAACGAAGCGCTGACGATGCATCAGGGATTCGCGGGAGCCCTGGTTACGGCGATCGATGGCGGCAAAGAAATCGCCGGGCACGACGAAGGATTCGCGAAGGTGACGGAGCGGGGAGTTCCGCGGCGGGTTTACTGGTCACTGGCTCCGGAGACGGGCTGGAAGATGGTGCTGAGTATTCCGGAATCGGAGATCTCGGGGCCCGCGAATCAGTTGGCGAGCCGTACGGCGCTGATGGCTGGACTTTCGATCCTCGTCCTGATGGTGGTGGTTGCGTTTATGGGACGGCAGTTGACTGAGCCGGTACGCCGTCTGACCGCCGCGGCGGAAAACGTGGGGAACCAACGTTATGAAGCAGTCGCGGAACTGGATGCGGTGGCGAAGCGCGACGACGAACTGGGCACGCTCGCGCACAGTTTCCGCGACATGGTGGACGACGTCGCCAGCCGCGAGAAGAGTCTGCGGGAAGCCGAAGAAAGGCTGCGCCAGAGCGAACTGCATTTCCGTTCGCTGATCGAGAACACGGCGGACATTATCGCGGTGTTCGACCCACACGGTCAATTCCGTTATGCGAGTCCATCGGTCTCGAAGGTGTTTGGGCTGACGCCGGAAACGTGTATTGGGCGGCAACTTTCCGAGTTCATCGGAGCGGAAGACCGGGCGAAACTGGAGGCCGCGCTGGACCATGCAACCGCTTCACTGGGTGGAAGCGAACAGGTGGAACTGAGTGTGCGCAATGCGGCCGGGGCCACGCGCATTGTGGAAGCCAGCCTGAACAACATGCTGGATAACGCGGCGGTTAACGGCATAGTGGCCAACATCCGCGACATCACGGAACGCAAACACGCGGAGGAGATGGAACGGGAGAAAGACGCGGCGGAATCGGCCAATAAAGCCAAGAGCAACTTCCTCGCGAATATGAGCCATGAGCTGCGGACGCCGCTGAACGCCATTATCGGCTACAGCGAAATGCTGCAGGAACTGGCGGAGGATGACGGGCACGACGACTATCTGGCGGATCTCAAGAAGATTCATTCCGCGGGCAAACATCTACTGGAACTGATCAACGATGTGCTGGATATATCGAAGATCGAAGCCGGAAAGATGGACCTTTATCTGGAGGATTTCTCGGCGGATCAACTGCTGGAAGAAGTGCAGGCGGTGATCGCTCCCCTGGCGCAGAAGAATTCGAACGAACTGATTATCGATTCCGGCGGCGGGGAACTGGGCAAGATTCACGCGGATGCGACGAAGACGCGGCAGAGCCTTCTCAATCTGCTTTCGAACGCGTGCAAGTTCACACATGACGGGAAAGTGACGGTACGGGCGCGGCGCGATGCGACGTGGATGACGTTCGAGATTGTCGACTCCGGAATCGGGATGACGACCGAGCAGATGAACAAACTGTTCCGGGCGTTTCAGCAGGCCGATTCCTCGACTACGCGGAAGTTCGGCGGGACGGGTCTGGGTCTGGCGATCAGCCGGCATTTCTGCCGCATGATGAACGGCGATATTACGGTGGCGAGCGAAGTGGGCCAGGGCACGGTGTTCACGATGCGGATCCCGGTGAACGTGGTGCCGCGTGCGGCGGAGACGCCCGCCGCGGGCAACGCGGAAGCTTCCAGCGATATCGCGGCGGAAGCGCTGCCGACGACCGCGGCAGTGGTGCTGGTGATCGATGACGACCCGGTGATTGGAGATCTGCTGCGACGCACGCTGGCGAAAGACGGATTCCGTGTGGCGTATGCGCGGAGCGGCGAAGAGGGGCTGCATCTGGCGAGGCAACTTCGACCGGATGCGATTACGCTCGATGTGATGATGCCGGGGATGGATGGCTGGGAAGTGATGACGCAGCTCAAGTCAGACCCGCTGCTGCATGACATTCCGGTGATCATGCTGACGATTGTGGATGACAAGAAGACGGGCTTTGCGCTGGGTGCGACGGAGTATTTGACGAAGCCTTTCGACCGGGAGAGGCTCTCAACGCTGTTGGGCCGGGTCTCACCGGAGCGGACTTCGCGGGTGGCGCTGGTGGTGGATGACGAACCGGATAACCGGACGATTTTGCGCCGGACACTGGAAGGCGAGGGCTGGACGGTGATGGAAGCGGAGAATGGACGGGATGCGCTCGAAAAGATTGAAGAGCGGCGGCCGGAGATGATATTCCTCGACCTGATGATGCCGGAAATGGACGGGTTCGAATTTGTAGAGCGGCTGCGATCGAATGAACTGACACAATCGATTCCGGTGCTGGTGGTAACGGCGCGGGACATTACGCCGCAGGACCGGCAGAGGCTTTCGGGAAGCGTACAGAATATTCTGCAGAAGGCGTCGGTGAGTCCGGAAGAACTGGTGGCGCGGGCGCGGGAGTTGCTGGTGACGCGAATCCGGGCGGCGATACCCGCGGTTGTCCGATAAGGTTGGGTGAACAGGAAAAGCCATGGCTAAAATTCTGATCGTCGAAGACAACGAAATGAACCGCGACATGCTTTCGCGCCGGCTGGAGCGCAAGGGGTACACGGTAGTGATGGCGGTGGATGGCGGGGAGGGCGTGGAAAAGGCGGAATCGGAGACGCCGGACATCATCCTGATGGACATGAGTCTGCCGGTGGTGGATGGGTGGGAAGCGACGCGGCGGGTGAAGGCGAATCCGGCGACGAAGCATGTGCCGGTGATTGCGCTGACCGCGCATGCGATGGCGGGCGACCGGGACAAGACGATCGAAGCGGGTTGCAACGATTACGACACGAAGCCGATCGATTTGCCGCGGCTGCTGGGCAAGATTGAAGCGCTGCTCGAGAAAGCGAGGACCTCCGATGGGGCGTAGGAAGTATGGCTGCCGCTCGTTTACACTCGCGGTTCGGAAGAGGCGATGGCTTTGACTGGTGAAGCGCCGGCGGCGGGCACGGCAGCGCTGCTTTCAAAAATTC
>Ga0302320_10000840_pt1 | contig 72837 bp, 44 predicted proteins | sample Bog_T0_3_FD_202130 | JGI IMG/M metagenome (GOLD analysis project Ga0302320, IMG submission 202130) | Peat permafrost microbial communities from Stordalen Mire near Abisko, Sweden - Bog_T0_3 | ecosystem: Environmental > Terrestrial > Soil > Wetlands > Peat | place: Sweden: Abisko, Stordalen Mire... | reverse complement strand
GGATCGGCCCAACGCGACCGCTGTCGCCGCCTTGGATACCCTGGACCGAAACGCCCAGTGGCAACAATTTTGGCCAAACGCTTCCTCCGTCGCGGTTTAAGGCCGCCAAGAAGTTTGGTCACACCCGGTGTTGCGGGCTTGCTTGAATTGTCACGCCGGGCGTGCGAGAATGGCCAGCCAGTCATCGGCCTGCGGCCAAAGCCGACGGACCGTTGCGTGAACCCTTTCGTCGTGGAGGTAAAATAATGCGCGTGCAAGTCCCCTGTTCGATCGCAGGGCTGACGCTGTTTCTCTCTGTTCCGGCCCTGGTGACAATGCCAGGGCTTTGCGCGGCCGACGCCTACGGCGCGGGCGGCGACAGCGTTCAACTTCAGGCTGGATCGAGTCAACTCGAAGTGCAGCGCAACGGCCAATGGCGATTGACGCGGCAAGGCCAGGAGTTGGTACGTAACGCCCGGTTGGTGATCGCCGCACCGGGATGGAAAGCGTCGAGCGGCCAGCAGCAATTGCAGGCGGCGGCCGGTGCTCCCCCGCAGCAAGAGGACCGTTTCTCGATCACGGGCCAGATCCACGGGCCGGGCGCCGACGTGCGCTGGGATTTCTCCGAAGAAATCCGGCCTATCGACGGCGGCTGGCGACTGGCCTACCAGTTGCGGCCGCGAAGCCAGGTCGACGCCGGAGAAATCGCGCTGTTCATCGACTTGCCGCTGAAGACCTGGGCGGGCAAGCAACTGTTGCTCTGGCCGCTGTCGGCCGCCACTTTGCCGGAGAGCCCGCCGTCCGATCAGCACTTCTTGAACGGGCCGCTACGGACCCTGGTCCTACGGTCGGACGAACATTCGCAGTCGACCCTCCGCATGAACCGCATGACCACCTGCACGGTCCAGGACACGCGGACGTGGAAGGGCGACGTCTATCAAGCCTACATCCAGTTGCACCACCAGGGTCGCATTGAGGCCGGGCAGAAACTGGGCCTGGAATTCGAACTCCGGCCCGACGATCGGCAGGAATTCGTGATTCCGACGGTTTCGCTTGCGGCCCGCCGCCCCTTGGCCATCCGCAGCGTGCGCCCGTCGTCGGCCAGCGTGCCGCGATTCGGCCTGCTCCGCGTTCGGGCGGAAATCAGCGGCAGTTACGACACGCCCTTCGATCCCGAGCAAATCGCAGTCGACGCGCACATTACAAGCCCCTCGGGCAAGTCGCTCCTCGTGCCGGCCTTCTTCAACCAGGATTACCAGCCCTCGGACGACGCGGAGGGCGCGTACCTGGTGCCGCAGGGCGATTCCTTCTGGGAGCTGCGATTCACGCCGGTCGAGGTCGGGCAATACCGGTTCGTGCTCGCGGCCCGCGATCGCTCGGGCGAGACGCGCTGGGCCGAAGAGAGCTTTCGCTGCGAGGCGGCCCAGCGGTGCGGGTTCGTGCGGGTGAGCCAGCGCGACCACCGTTACTTCGAGTTCGACAATGGTTGGCCCTACTTCGCCGTCGGCGAGAACATGGCCACATGCCGCGGCCCGGTCGGGACCACGGACTTCCATCGCTGGCTGACGCGATTGGGCGCCGCCGGGGGAAACTATGCGCGGATCTGGATGTGTTCACCCTGCTTCGGCATCGAGTGGGGCAAGCCGGGAGTATACCGCTTGGATCACGCCTGGCATCTCGATCGGGCGCTGGACATGGCCGAGCAAAACGGGATCTACGTCAAGCTTTGCTTGGAATCGTGGCGGGGGTTCGCCGGCAAGGGGAGTTTTGTCCGCGGCGAGGACGTTCATCCTTATTGGAAGCGCAACGGCGGCCCCTGCGAGAAGGAAATCGAGGTCTTCACCAACCCCGAGGCACGGCGAATGTTCCGCAACCGGCTCCGCTACCTTGTCGCCCGCTGGGGCTACTCGACGCATCTTTTCGGCTGGGAGTTCTGGAACGAGATCAATTGCGTGCGGGGTTACGACGCGGAGATCGTCGCCCACTGGACGCAGGAGATGGCCCGCTACCTGCACGAGATCGATCCCTGGCGGCACCTGGTGGTCAACAGCCTGGGCTCATTCCTGGTCGACGAGCGTTACTGGCGTTTGCCGGAGATCGATTTTGCCCAGGTTCACGGCTATTGGAATCCTAAGTCGGCCGAGTCGCGGGAACTGGGCCGCGACATGGCCCGCTTCGTTCCCTATTGGATCGAGAAGATCCGCGGCTACGGCAAGCCGGCTTTGTTTGCCGAATTCGGACTGGTCAACGATCATTGGGGTCCCAGCCTGCTGGCCGACAAAGACCCGCAGGGCGTCCACCTGCACAACGGGTTATGGTCGGCGATGATGGCCGGCGCGGCGGGCACGGCCATGTTGTGGTGGTGGGACAGCTACGTCGATCCGCACGACCTCTACTGGCAGTTCAGCCCGGTAGTCGCCTTCGCCCGGGATGTTCCCTGGACCAGCGCCGGATTCGAGCCCATCGTGGGCCGGTCGCCGGAGCCGCGATTGCGGGTGCTTGGGCTGCGCGGCCCGAAGCAGGTCTTGGTGTGGCTTCAGAATGAGGACCACACCTGGTGGAACGAGGTTCAAGGGAAGCACGTGGCGGCGATTGCCCGGGCGACGGCCGCAATCGAGGGCGTCAGCCCCGGCGATTGGGAGGCCCAGTGGTGGGACACGTGGCGCGGCAAGGCGCTGCGGCGCCAGCGTCTTCGCGCTAGCGGCGGTGGATTGGAACTGACGGTGACCGGGCTCGATCGGGACGTGGCCGTGAAGCTCAAACACATGGGGCCCTAGCGAGGTTTCATGTTTGGAGAAACGCCAGTGGTTGATTCAGCTTCTGCAACCGCCGTAGCGGCGGTGAGCCTCGGACACGTTCGCCGCGGGCGATTCGTGCGCTGGGTGGCTCCGCTCTTGGTTACCGTCGCGGGGGCCGCGGCGTACGCCAACAGCTTCCGCGGGGAGTTCGTCTTCGACGACAATTGCGACATCGTCGAGAACACGGCCATCCGCCACCTCTGGCCGATACAAAACCTGCTGATCGCCGGAGCCGAGGGGCAAACCGGGCTACATAGCCGACCGGTCGTCGTTGTCTCGTTTGCCTTCAACTACGCGGTGGTCCGGCTGAATCCACTCTGCTATCACATCACCAACCTCGCCATCCATCTGCTGGCAGCCCTGCTGTTGTTCGGGATTGTCCGCCGGACGCTACTGCTCCCGGCGTTGCTTGAGCGTTTCGGAAGGGCCGCGACGTGGCTGGCCCTGAGTGTTTCCTTGTTGTGGGCCGTGCACCCGCTTCAGACCGAGGCGGTTGCCTACGTGGTGCAACGCTACGAATCGCTGATGGGCCTGTTCTATTTCCTGGCTTTATACGCGGCAATCCGCTGCGGCACTTCCACAAAGCCAGACCGCTGGGCAATGCTGACCGTCGCCGCCACTCTGTTCGCCTTGGGCTCCAAGGAAGTCGCCGTTTCGCTGCCGATCGTGATCTTGCTCTACGACCGGGCCTTTTTGGCCGGCTCGTTTCGTGAGGCTTGGCGGCGACGTTGGGGGATGTATCTGGGCTTGCTGGCCGCCTGGATGGTTTTTTTCGCCTGGCAATACCAGGTGCTCAACCGTGCCTGGGCCGGCTATCGTCTCCCCGTGACTTGGTATGCCTATGCTGGCAGCGAGCCGGGCGTGATCCTGCACTACCTGCAACTGAGTTTCTGGCCCGGGTCGTTGTGCCTGGATTACGGCTGGCCCGTGGCAAATCGGGCAGTGGAGATTGTCCCGCCGCTGCTGGCGATCGTGGGGCTTTTGGGCGCGACCGTTTACGGCCTGTTTCGCCGGCCGGCCTGGGGGTTTCTGGGTGGATGGTTCTTCTTAATTCTGGCCCCCACGTCGAGCGTGCTGCCGATCAACGACCTGGCCGTCGAGCACCGCATGTATTTGTCGTTGGCGGCAGTGATTGCCATGGTTGTAATCGGGGGTGACCTGCTGCTGGGCGGTGTGTTGCGTTTCCTGAAAGTGCCGACGCCACGGCGGGCCATCTTGCACGGAACGATCGGTGCAGTGCTGATCGCCGCGGCCACGGTAGCATTGGGCGCGCGGACGTGGCTGCGCAACGAGGACTACCGCACGGGCGTGTCGATCTGGGAAGACACGGTCCGGCAGCGTCCATCAAACTCCCGGGCCCACAACAACCTCAGCGTCGGCCTGGTCGCTTGCGGACAGGTCGATAAGGCCGTCACCCATTACCAGAAGGCCCTGAAACTCAAACCCGATGACGCGGAGGCCCACAACAACCTCGGCAATGTTCTGGCCCGCCGCGGGCAGATCGATGAAGCGATCGTCCAGTACCAGAAGGCCCTGACAATCAAACCCGACTATGCGCTAGCCCACGACAACCTTGGCATCGTCCTGGCCCGCCGCGGGCAGATCAAGGTGGCGATCGCCCAATATCAGAAGGCCCTGACAATCAAACCCGACGACGCGCTGGCCCACAACAGCCTTGGCGCCGCCCTGGTCGCTTGTGGACAGGTCGATAGAGGCATCGCCGAATACCAGAAGGCCCTCGAAATCAAGCCTGACGACGTGGAGGCCCACGACAACCTCGGCAATGCTCTGATGCGCCGGGGGCAGGTCGACGAGGCCATTGCCCAGTACCAAAGGGCCCTGGAAATCAAGCCCGACTATGCCGAAGCCCACGACAACCTTGGCGCCGCGCTGGCCGGCCGCGGACAGGTTATCGAGGCTATCGCCCAGTACCAGAAAGCTCTGGAAATCAAACCCGACTATGCCGAGGCCCACTATAATCTCGGCAACGCGATGGCCGGTCGCGGAGAGTTCCCCGGGGCTATCGCCCAGTATCAGAAAGCTGTGGAAATCAAGCCCGACTATGCCGAGGCCCACCACAATCTCGGCAGCGCTCTGGCCAGCCAAGGGCAATTCGACGAGGCCATCGCCCATTACCGCAGGGCCCTGGAAATCAAGCCGGACTACGTGGAGGCCCGTGTGAATCTCGACAAGGCTTTGGCCGGCCGGAAGACAGACCGCTCCCCGGGCAGCCCGTGATGTGGTAGTAAAACGCCACGTAATGTGATTTCCATTCCCTCGCACGAGAAGTGACGGCAGATGTCTCCAGTCCGGCCTGCGACGGTTGCTCCGAGGGAACGCTGGCAGTTCTCGATCGACGTCGGTGGAACATTCACCGATTTCCGTGGCCGCCGGCCCGATGGGCAACTGCTGCGGCATAAGCGGCTCAGCACCGGCGTGACCAAAGGAACCGCCGCGGCTGGCTCCGAGCGGACGCGGATTGTCGATCCCGCACGGCGCCCGGATCCGGAGCAGTTCTGGTTGGGCTACCGGCTTCGGCTTCTGGACCGCCAGGGCCGGACTATCACGGAGACAACAGTCGCTGGATTCGAGCGAGAACGGGCCACGCTGCATCTGGCCGAGCCGTTGACGGTCATGCCCGACCGGGGGCAGTCCTATGAGTTGGTCTGCGACGAAGAAGCACCGATCCAGGGCATTCGTTACCTTTTGGGATTGGGGCGGGAGGCCGCGTTGCCGCCGCTCCAGGTTCGTCTGGGCACCACCCGCGGCACCAATGCCCTCATCACCCGTCGGGGAGCGCGGACTGCTCTGGTCACTACCGCGGGCTTCGGCGACATCTTACGAATCGGTTATCAAAACCGGCCCAAGCTCTTTGATCTGGCCATCCGCAAACCCGAAGCGCTATTTACCGCGGCGGTCGAGATCGACGAGCGAATCGCCGCCGACGGGCGGATTCTCCGCTCCCCGGATGCCGAGGTCGTTCGCGCCCAGTTAGCGGCGATGCGGGAGCAAGAAATCGAGTCGCTGGCGGTGTGCCTGATGCACGCCTACGCCCATCCGCAGCATGAGGAGCTGATCGGTCGCATTGCCCAGGAGTTGGGTTTCGCGGAGGTAAGTCTTTCGCATCGCGTGGCCCCCTTGGTGAAAATCGTCTCCCGGGGCGATACGACCGTGGTCGACGCCTACTTGAATCCGGTCCTGCGGTCGTATGTCGCTGGGCTCCGCCGGACCATCGGCGGCGGGCAACTGCAAATCCTCACCTCGGCGGGCGGGCTGGTCGCAGCGGATCGGTTCGTCGGCAAGGATAGCATCCTCTCCGGACCAGCCGGGGGAGTGATTGGCTTTTCCCACGTCGCCCGCGCGGCCGGATTCGAGCGGGCCATCGGCTTCGATATGGGGGGGACCAGCACCGACGTCTCGCGGTTCGACGGCTGCTATCAGCGGGAATACGAAACCGAGAAGGGCGGCGTGCGGGTGGTGGCCCCCATGATCGCGATTGAGACCGTGGCGGCCGGTGGCGGCTCGGTCTGCCGCTTTGATGGAGTCAAGTTGGCCGTCGGACCGGACAGTGCCGGGGCCGATCCAGGCCCGGCATGCTACGCTCGGGGCGGACCGCTGGCAGTGACCGACATGAACTTCTACCAGGGCAAGATCCTGGCCGACCATTTCCCGTTTCCCCTGGACCAGGCCACGGTCCGCCGGCGGCTCCAGGCCATGTGCGACGAAATTGCTCTGGCGACGGGCCGGCCTTATCAGCCGCACGAGCTGGCCGACGGCTTCCTCTGCATAGCCAATGCCAATATGGTCAAGGCGATCCGCTCCGTCTCGATTGCCAAGGGGGCCGACCCGCGGGAATACGTGCTGGTGGCGTTTGGCGGCGCGGCCGGACAACATGCGTGTGCCGTCGCCCGAGAGTTGGCAGTACGACAGATCATCTGCCCGCCCGATGCGGGCGTGTTGAGCGCCTACGGGATCGGCCTGGCCGACGTGGCCCGCCACCGCGTGACCGGAGTGTATCGGCCCTATTCGGAAGCGGCCTTGGCGGAATTGGAGGCATTGCTGGGAAACCTCGCGGGGGAAGCTCGCGAAGAAGTCGTTGCCGAAGGAGTGGCCGCGGACCAGGTCGAGGTGCAGCGGTCCTTGGATCTGCGCTATCGGGGTCTGGATGCCTGCCTGACGATTGCCGAACCTCCGGCGGGCGGCAACTATGCGGATAGCTATGTCGCCGAACACAAGAAGCTCTATGGGTATGTCCACGAGGGGCGGCCACTGGAGATCGTCGCAGCCCGGGTGGAAGTGGTGGGACGGACGGGCCGGCGGCCGACGCCTTCCCGTCATGTGGCCACGCATGAGGCCGCTGCGTCGCAAATTGTCGAGACATGGTTTGACGGCCGGCCGCAGCCGACCCAGGTCTTCCTCCGCGCCGGTCTCCAGCCCGGCAGCCTGCTGCGCGGTCCGGCCATCCTCTGCGAGGCGGGCGCGACCGTGATCGTCGACCCCGGCTGGGAAGGGGAGGTGCTCAGCGCCGGGGAGTTGCTGCTCACCGACCGAAGCGGCACGTTGGCCGGCGGAGTATCCGCGCAGTCCGACCCGGTGATGCTGGAGGTGTTCAACAATCAGTTTGCCGCCATCGCCGAACAGATGGGTGTCGTCCTGCGGAATACGGCGACGAGCGTCAACATCAAGGAACGGCTCGATTTCAGTTGCGCCCTGTTTACGCCCAGCGGCGACCTGGTGGTCAACGCGCCGCACATTCCCGTGCACCTCGGGGCCATGGCGGAAACGGTGCGGCACATCCTGGCCGACAACCCCGATCTTCAGCCCGGCGACGTGTTCTTGACCAACGATCCCTACCGCGGCGGTTCCCACCTGCCCGACTTGACCGTCGTCACGCCGGTACACGATAGGGCCGGCAAGCGTCTGTTGTTTTTCACCGCCAGCCGGGCCCATCATGCGGAGATCGGCGGCATCACGCCCGGCTCGATGCCCCCCTGGTCGAAGAACCTCGCCGAGGAGGGCGTGCTCGTCGGCAATTTCAAGGTGGTCGCGGCCGGCCGTTCCCGGTTCGACACATTGCGGGCGCTGCTCTTGTCCGGTCCCTACCCGACGCGCAATGTGGACGACAACCTGGCCGACATTGCCGCACAGATCGCCGCCAATCATCAAGGCGCCGGGGACCTGCTGGCGCTGATGGAGCGGTATTCGACGCCCGTCGTGGAGGCCTACCTGCGCCACATCCAGGCGGCCGCCGAACAGAAGATGCGTGCGGTCCTCGCCCGGCTGCCCGGCGGGACGTATCGCTACGTCGATCACCTGGACGACGGTTCGCCGATCGCCGCGGCGATCACCGTGGCCGCCGACGAGGCCACCGTCGACTTCACGGGCAGTGGCCCGGTGGTGGCTGGCAATCTCAATGCCAACCGCGCTATCGTCACCGCGGCCGTAATGTACTGCCTGCGGCTGCTGATCCAAGAGGACATTCCCTTGAATCAGGGCGTTTTGGCTCCCGTGAGGCTGGTGCTTCCCGAATGCCTGCTGAACCCACCCCGCGGCCCCTCGGCAGAGCAGTCGGCTGCCATTGTCGGCGGGAACGTGGAGACTTCGCAACGGGTTGTGGATGTGGTGCTCGGGGCCCTGGGACTGGCCGCCGCGAGCCAGGGCACGATGAACAACCTGCTCTTCGGCAACGGCGCGATGGGCTACTACGAGACCATCTGTGGCGGCGCGGGGGCTACCGTGGACGCCGACGGAGCCAGTGCGATCCACACGCACATGACCAACACCCGGGCGACTGATCCGGAAGTGCTCGAACGCCGCTGGCCCGTGCGGCTGCAAAAGTACTCCATCCGTCGCGGCTCCGGCGGCGGCGGCCGTCGCCACGGCGGCGACGGGGTGGTGCGGCGGTTGGAGTTCCTGGCCGATCTGGAAGTCTCGATACTCTCTCAACGCCGCGGGCCCTACCCGCCGTATGGCTTGGAAGGCGGAGATCCCGGCGCCCTGGGCCGCAACATCCTGGAACGGTCGGATGGGTCTATGGAGATTTTGCCGGCCATCGCGTATTTCCGTGCTCATCCGGGGGACTGCCTGATCATCGAAACGCCTGGAGGCGGCGGGTTTGGAAAGGCGTCGTGAGCGCCGTCTGCCAACGGCCGCGACCTCTTTTTTCCCGGCGTGAAAGGAGTTACATTCACGTCAGTGCCATTCGTTCCCAACACCTTTGGTCCGCTTCGAGAATAGAGAACACAACATGCTTCGATTTTGCACATTGGTAGCGGTCGCCGCGATTGCCTCAGGTTACGCATGGGCGGCCGAACAGACGCCCGCCGCGATTGCCAAGGGCGATCTTTCCTCGTACACGTTCAACCAAAGCCGGATATTCCCGGGGACAAAGCGCAGCTACACGCTGTACGTTCCCAAACAGTACGATCCGGCGAAGCGGGCCTGCGTTTATGTGGGTCAAGACGGCGTGGGATTCAACGCACCGGCCGTCTTCGACCAACTGATCTATGAAAAGGCCATGCCCGTTACGGTGGGCGTGTTTGTGACTCCCGGAAATGCGTCGGGCCGCGGCAATCGAAGCTTCGAGTATGATTCGATGACCGATGATTACGTGCGATTCCTGAACGACGAGCTGCTTCCTTATATCGCCAAGACGCACAAGTTGAATCTGTCGACCGACGGCAATGATCGGGCCATCGCCGGCACCAGCAGCGGTGGAATTTGCGCATTCACGGCGGCGTGGCAGCGTCCCGACGCCTTCCGCCGCGTTTTTAGCAACGTGGGCAGCTTCGGCGCGCATCGCGGCGGTTACGTCTATCCGATCCTGGTCCGCAAGGTCGAGCCCAAGCCCATACGCGTCTTTCTCCAGGACGGCTCCAACGACCTGAAATTCGCGTACGGCGACTGGTTTCTGGCGAATCAGGAGATGGAACAAGCGTTGACATTCGCCGGCTACGAGGTCGCGCATTCCTGGGACAATGGGCGTCATGAGATGAAATATGCCACGAAAATCTTCCCGGACGTGATGCGCTGGTTGTGGAAAGATTGGCCCAAGCCGATCCAGGCGGGCGCCGGTTCACCCCATCATCAAAAACTGTTGCTGCCGGGCGAACCGTGGAAAGCCGTGGCTTGCCATTATCACCAGACGACCAGCCCGACGGCGAACGCCCAGGGCGAAGTGTTCTTCTGCGATGCGCCGGCCGACAAGACGTATAAGATAGGTTTGAAGGGCGAGATCGGCGTTTTTCCGGCGAACTGCAAACATGCCGCCGGTTTGGCTTGCGGTCCGAATGGACTGCTTTATGCAACCGCAGGCGACCAGATCGTGGCCTACGACGCCGCGGCCAAGGCTACCGTGGTCGCCGGGGATATTCAGGGCCATCGCGTTGCCGTGGGTTCCAACGGCAACGTCTATGTGACCAGCCATGCCTCGAATGAGGCAGGAGGAAGCAAGCTTTGGCTCATCAAACAGTCCGGCGGCAAATGCGTGGTTGACGCGGAATTGAAGCGGGCCATGGGAATCGCGTTCACGGCCGACCAACGGTTCCTTTGTGTCAGCGACGGCAGCATGCACCAGGTCTACAGCTATCGGATTCAGCCGGACGGGTCGCTCATCGACAAGCAGCGCTACTACTATCTCCATGTCGACACCGTCGACAGCAGCGGCGCCGACGGCATGTGCGTGGATCGGGACGGCCGTGTCTATGTGGCCACGCAGATGGGGGTTCAAGTCTGTGAGGCGAGCGGACAGACCCTGTGCATCATCCCGACGCCCAACGGCAAGGTCTCCGGCCTGTGCTTTGGCGGTGCGGAGTTCAATACGCTCTACGCCACTTGCGGCGACACGGTATTCCAGCGGAAGATGCGGGTTCACGGCGTAAAGCCCTGAGCGCGGTTTTCGGGCATGGGGCGGCACGGTTTCCACCGGAGTTTGCCTGATGCCCCGCGTATCAATAGAATACTGGTGGCATCAATACCAGGGGGGGAGCCCCACTCCGTGGTACCGACGATCCGGGCGCCTCTCGAATGATGCCGCGCATTTCAGCCGTCGGTCGGGACGTCAGGGCATCGCCGGGAGGGGAGAGCACGGTTGGGACTTGAGTAATCGCGATGGACAACGGCACGGAGACAACATGGGTCCGCCGTCGAGGTGCCGGGCTGCCTCTGCTGCTCGTGATCGGGTTGGCGGCCGTCCTCAGCGATAATTCGGCCCGCGCCCAGCAACAGGCAAAGCCGGCGGCTGTACCTGCGGCGGTTCGTCAGCGCCAGGAGCGGCTCAAGGAGCGCAATGCCCTTTGGCAAAAGTCGCTCCGCCTGCGCGCCCAGGGAAAGTTGTCGGAGGCCATTGCGGCAGCCGAGGGCGTGGTGGCCATGGAACGGCAGTTGCTTGGCAACAGCAACCCGCAAGAAGTGGCCGTTACGCTGGGCTATCTCGCCGATCTGCACTTGGCGCAGGAGGATTTTGCCGCCGCCCGCAAGATGCAGGAAGAGGTACGGACCATCCAAACCAAGTTGCATGGCCCTGCGGACTGGCGGGCGGGAGGGGCGCAGGCGGCGCTCGATCATATCCAGCGCCTGGCCGGGCTCAGCGCGCCGCAGAGGCACGAGCTGGCGGAAGCGGACGATTTGCTGAAACAAGTAGTCAAATTGCGATCCGGGAGCAAGTTCCGCGAGGCGATTCCGCTGGCCGAGCGTTGCGTGGCAATCCGCAAACGGCTGCTGGGCGAAAGCGATGCTGTCTACGCCAACGCCTTGGCCTGGTTGGGAACTCTGTATAAGAACAACGCCGATTACGCCAAGGCCGAGACGTTGTTGCGCCAGGCGCTGGCGATTCGTCGTCAGGTGCTGGGTGAAAGACATCCCGACTACGCCGCCAGCCTCGACAATCTGGCCATGCTTTACTGGTCGACGGCGGACTACGCCAAGGCCGAGCCGCTCTATCGCCAGTCGCTCGCGATTCGCCGTCAGGTGTTGGGCGGAAGACATCCGGACTATGCCGCCAGCCTCAACAATCTGGCCGAGCTTTACAAAGCGATGGGGGTCTACGTCCAAGCCGAGCAGCTCTTTCTCCAGGCGCTCACGATCTACAAGCAGGCGTTGGGCGAAATGCACTCGGGCTACGCCACCAGCCTCGACAATCTGGCCATGCTTTACGTCGACATGCGGGACTACGGCAAGGCTGAACCGCTGGTGCGCCGGGCAGTGGCGATTGACAAGCAGGTGCTGGGTGAAAGGCATCCGGGCTATGCTTCGGATCTCAACAATCTGGCCGAGCTTTACCGCTTGATGGGGGATTATGCCAAGGCCGAGCCGCTCTATCATCAAGCGATGGAAATCGACAAGCAGGCCCTAGGCGACAAGCATCCGGGCTATGCTATGGATCTCAACAATCTGGCCTATCTTTACTATTCCATGGGCGACTACGCCAAAGCCGAGCCGCTGTTTCGCCAGTCGCTGGCGATTCGCAAGCAGACGCTGGGCGAAAGGCATCCGGACTATGCCGCCAGCGTGAATAACCTGGAGAATCTGTTGATCAAGGCTGCCGCGCGGGATGAGCAGCGAGGCGACTTTACCGCGGCGCGGCGGGCCGGGAACGAGGTGCTGGAGCTGAGAACGAAGAAATACGGTTCGTCGCATTGGCGCACCGTCGACGCACGGGCGGCGGTGACGCACCTCGATCATATCGCGCGGATGACTCCGCAACAACAACACGAGCTTGTTGAAGCGGGCGACTTGCTCAAACAAGTTGAAAAACTGCGATCCGAGAAACATTTCCGCGAGGCGATTCCGCTGGCCGAGCGCTGTGTGGCGATGCGGAAGCGGCTGTTGGGCGATGCCGACGTCGAATACGTCAATACCGTGGTCTGGTTCGGCTATCTTTACAACAGCAACGACGATTATGCCAGGGCCGAGCCGCTCTATCGCCAGGCGCTAGCGCTTCGCAAGCAGGTCCCGGGCGAAAAGCACCCGGACTATGCCGTGAGCCTCAACAATCTGGCCGAGATTTACCGGTCGATGGGGGACTATGCCAAGGCCGAACCGCTCTATCGCCAGGCAATGGAAATCTACAAGCAGGTGGGGGGCGAACGGTATCCGGATTACACTACCAGCCTCAACAACCTGGCCGTGCTCTACGACTTGATGGGGGACTACGCCAAGGCCGAGCCGCTCTATCACCGGGCGCTGGAGCTGCGCCAGCAGGTGCTGGGTGAAAGGCATCCGGGCTACGCGCTAAGCCTCAGCAATCTGGCCCTGCTCTACCAATCGATGGGAGAATATGCCAAGGCCGAACCGCTGTTGCGCCGGGCGCTGGAGATACGCAAGCAGGCGCTCGGCGAAAGGCATCCGGACTACGCCGCCAGCCTCAACAATCTAGCCGCGCTCTACTGCGCGATGGGGGACTACGCCAAAGCCGAGCCGCTGGTGCGCCAGGCAATGGGGATCTACAAGCAGGTGCAGGGCGACAGACATCCGGGCTACGCCGCCAGCCTCGACATTCTGGCCGCGCTCTACAAAGACATGGGCGACTACCCAAAGGCCGAGTCGCTCTATCGCCAGGTGCTGGCGATTCACAAGGACGTGGTGGGTGAAAGGCATCCCGACTACGCCCACAGCCTTCACAGACTGGCCGTGCTTTACAACGAGATGGGGGACTACGCCCAGGCCGAGCCGCTCGCGCGGCAAGTAGTGGCAATTCGCCAGCAGGTGCTGGGCGAAAGGCATCCGGACTATGCCCAGAGCCTTAACAATCTGGCCGCAATTTATTTGGCGATGGGGGACTACGCCCGGGCCGAGCCGCTGGTGCGCCAGGCAATGGGGATCTACAAGCAGGCATTGGGCGAAAGGCATCCGGGTTACGCTAACAGCCTCGACAAACTGGCCAAGCTTTACCAGTCGATGGGGAACTATACCAAGGCCGAGCCGCTTTTTCGCCAGATAATGGATATTGACAAGCATGCCCTAGGCGACAAGCACCCGGAGTATTCTGCGGATCTCAACAATTTGGCCGCGCTTTACCAGTCGATGGGGGATTACGCCAAGGCCGAGCCGCTCTATCTCCAGTCGCTGGCGATCAAGAAGCAGGTATTGGGCGAGAGGCATCCGGATTACGCCATCAATCTCAGCAATCTGGCCTTGCTTTACTGGTCCATGGGTGACTACGCCAAGGCCGAGCCGCTCTACCGCCAGGCACTGGAAATCGACAAGCAGGCAATGGGCGAAAAGCACCCGGGCTATGCCATCGACCTCAACAGTCTGGCGCTCTTGAAGGTCGCCATGCGGGAGCCTAAGGACGCAGAGTTGCTTTCGCGTCAGGCCCTGGCCGTCACGCGCCGACATCTGGACCTCACTTCCGCCGTCCAGTCGGAACGCCAGCAGTTGGCAATGACGGAAAAGACCCGTTGGATCCTTGATGGTTATCTCTCGGTGAGCATGGCGGTGGGCACGCCCGCGGACCATGTCTATACCGAGGTGCTCGCCGCGAAGGGGGCGGTTTGGACCAGGCAGCAAGGGATGCGGCGGATGCGGCAGGACCCGGCCCTGGCGGCCAAACCAGAAGTGGCCAAACTCTATGCCGATCTGGAACGGACAAGCCGCGCCTTGGCCAACTTGTTGGCGTCTCGTCCCGACCCCCAGCACGCGGACGAACATCGCCACAAGCTGGAATCCACCAGCGAAGAAGTGGAACGCCTTCAGCAGGCTTTGGCCGCCGTCAGCCAGGAATATCGCGCACAGCGGGCACAGCAGAACCGCACGGCCGCCGACATCCAGAAGGCCCTGCCATGGGGAAGCGTGCTGGTCGATTTCCTGGAATATGGCCATTATGGACCGCCCGAGCGGGGCACGACAAAGTGGTCCTGGCAGCGGCGTTTGGCCGCTTTTGTCGTGCGGCCGGATCGCGCCGTGGAGCGACTGGATCTGGGACCGGCGGCCCCGGTCCGGGAGATAGTGGAAAAATGGCGTGCCAGCTATTCTGCCGACGAGGCGGCAAAGTTGAAGCAACGGGTGTGGAAGCCGCTGGAGCCGTTCGTGCAAAATGCCCAGATGGTGTTGGTTTCGCCGGACGGGGCGCTGGCCCGTTTTCCCTTGCCCGCGCTGCCGGGCAAGCAGCCAGGCAGCTACCTGCTCGAAGATCTGGCGATCAGCGTCCTGCCGGTGCCGCAGATGTTGCCGGAGATGGTGGCGCGGGGCCCAACGCCCGCCAGCGATCCTGCCTCCATGTTGCTGGTCGGAGAGGTCGACTACGACGCGGCGCCTGGCAAGGCGGAACTGAACTGGGTTGCCCAAGCGGCGCCGCGAACCCGCGGGGGGCAACTCCTGCAGTGGCCGCCGCTAAAGAATACCCGTCAAGAGATTGTGAGCATCCGCGACTCCTTCGACGAACGATTTCCCGACGGTCGCTGCAAGCTATTGCGCAAGGACCAGGCGGTGGTGGGCCAGGTGCGTTCGGAGATCAACCGCTACCGCTATGTGCACTTCGCCACGCACGGTTTCTTTGCCCCTCAAGAGACTGCATCGGCCTCGGCCGCCGGACCATCGCGCGGCATGATGAACGACGACGCCTCGATTCGGGGGAATATCGTCGGATTTCATCCGGGTTTGTGTTCCGGGCTGGTGCTGGCAGGGGCCAATCGACCGGTGGAGGCGGGCCAGGATGACGGGATCTTGACCGCCTTGGAGGTGGCGGAACTGGATCTTGCCCACGTGGATCTGGCCACCCTTTCGGCGTGCGAGACCGGATTGGGAAAAGCGGCTGCGGGCGAGGGCCTGTTGGGATTGCAGCGGGCGTTTCAGGTGGCCGGAACCCACAGCGTGGTGGCTACGCTGTGGACGATTCGCGACGACGCCGGCCGCCAGTTGATGATCGACTTCTATGAAAACCTCTGGGCCAAGAAGATGTCCAAGGTGGAAGCGTTGCGGGCGGCGCAGTTGGAGATGATGCGGGAGGGTGTGAAGCGGGGGCTGGACATCAGCGGGCAGCCCGCCGACCAAAACCACCGCTTGCCGCCCTGGTACTGGGCCGGATTCGTTCTCAGCGGCGATTGGCGCTAACCTGACCGGTGGTGGGTCGCTTCGGCGCACGTGCCCCGCAAGGAAGCAGCGGCCGAACTTCAGACCGCGGAGCCGGCCTTGCCCTGATACGGACGTCGCCGTTCCCACTGCGCTCTCAGTGCTCGCCGGGGATTCTCGCGGGGGCGACGCCGGCCTTGATTGTACGCGTGACACGTTTGAACACGGGTTTCTCCGCATTGCGGATGTGGAAATCCCGTTCGGCGGTGATTGTGACGTCTTGCAACGTGATTGCCGAAGACGCCGGGGATCTTGCCGTATTGATTCCCCGGACCGCGATGGATTTCATAGGCCACGAGCACCGCTTGGCCGTTCTCCAGCCGCCATGCCGGCCGCGTGTGCGACAGTCGGCAGTCTCGTTCCCATCCGCCCGCCGGAATGACCTTCTTGGTCCGCACTGCCTGGGCGATATTTTCCGCGGTCGTTGTTCGCCCGCCGCGCGATCGTTTTCGCGTTCGCCGCTTCTTTCCGCGGGCCTCTTGCCGCTGCTCTACCGCGCGCACCGAGAAGGGCTGCGAATCGTTTTGGCCCGGCACACCGTCCGGTTGCCGGTACAAGGCTACAATCAAGCTCGATCAGCCGGCCGACGCTGATTGTCGCCGAGTGAACGTCTTTCTTGAGTTGCTCAACATCCATGCCGCCGGCATAGCGGATTTCCCAAAATCAGGCAGCGCCAATTTTGCAGAATGGACGGCCTACCGGCGAAGATCCTTCGCTGCGATCAGGATGGCAAGGAGTTTTTTCTGTAGAATGGAATCTACTCCGTTTGCCGGTCCCTTAGCCGGATCGGGATACGGCGGCGGATTGAATGCCAGTCTACGTAGTAATGGCCGAGGGAGAGAAATCCATGGCGACCCTTTCCGAAGCGCTCGCGATCGCGACGGAGCACCATCGGGCGGGCCGGTTGCAGGCGGCGGAGCAGCTCTATCGGCAAATTCTCGCCGCCGAGCCGAATCAACCCGAGGCACTGCACCTGCTGGGAGTCATCGCCCAACAAGCGGGCCAGCACGAGCTGGCCATCCAGTATATCGAAAAGGCCATCGCGATCCGCGGCGATCAGCCGCTGTTTCACAACAACCTCGGCGAAGCCTATCGCGCCGCGCGGCGATTTCCCGACGCGATCGCCTGTTACCGCCGCGCACTGGAGTTGAATCCCGACTTTGCCGGGGCTTATTACAACCTGGGCAATGCCTGGAAGGGGCAGGGACAACTGGCCGAAGCCATCCATTGCTACCGGCAGGCCATCGAGCGCAAACCGGACTACGCCGAGGCGTACAACAACCTGGGCAGCGCCCTCAAAGAGGATAGGCAAATCGCGGAATCGATCACCTGCTTCCAGCGGGCCCTGGAACTGAAGCCCGAACTGGCCGAAGCCCGCCGGAACCTGGGCACTACCTCCACGGATCCGAGGGCGCCGGCGCCAGCGGAGGCCGACGATCGGCCTGCCCCACGATCGCCGCGGGACGACGCCGAGGTCCGCTTCCATTTGGGCAACGCGTTGAAAGCGGAGCGGCGTTTGGCCGACGCGGCGGCCTGCTATCGGCGGGCGGTGGCGCTGAAGCCCGATTACGTCGAGGCGCACAATAACCTGGGCGCCACCCTGAAGGACCAGGGGAAGTTCGCCGAAGCGGCGGTCTGCTACCGAACGGCCCTGCGCTACAAGCCGGACTATGCCGAGGCGCACAATAATCTCGGCGGCGTATTCTGGGAGCTGGGCGACCTGGATCAGGCGCTGCCCTGCTTTCGTCGGGCCCTGGAGTTGAAGCCCGACTATGCCGAGGCCCATTACAACCTGGGCGTGCTGCTGAAAGACTGCGGGCAGGCCGTGGAGGCCGTGGCTTGTTACCAACGGGCCCTGGAGTTGAGGCCGGCCTTCCGGACGTGCCACAGCAACCTGGTGTACCTGCTGCATTTCTGCCCCGGCTACGACGCGCAAGCGATCTACGCGGAGCACCGCCGTTGGAACAATCGGCATGCCGCGTCGTTGGCCGCGTCGGCCCCGCCGCACGGCAACGAGCGCTCGCCCGAGCGCCGCTTGCGGGTGGGCTACGTCTCGCCCGATTTTCGCGTCCACTGCCAGTCGCTTTTCACCGTGCCCCTGTTCTCTTCGCACGACCATGGGAACTTCGAGATCTTTTGCTACAGCGACGTGGATCGCCTCGACGACGTCACCGCGCGGCTCCGCGGCTATGCCGACGTGTGGCGGGACATTTCCGGGCGCAGCGACGAACAGGTGGCCGAGTTGGTCCGTGGCGACCAGATCGACATCCTCGTCGACCTGACCATGCACATGGAGAGCAATCGCCTGCTCGTGTTTGCCCGCAAGCCCGCGCCCGTGCAGGTGTGTTGGCTTGCGTATCCCGCCACGACGGGCCTGACGGCGATCGACTATCGCCTGACGGATCCGCACCTCGACCCGCCCGGGTGCGACGACGGCTGCTACGCGGAGGAATCGATTCGGCTGGGCGACTCGTTCTGGTGCTACGGTCCGCCGGAAAGCGAGCCGGCCGTCAATCGGCTGCCGGCCTTGGACAAGGGGCACGTCACGTTCGGCTGTCTGAACAACTTCTGCAAGATCAATCCGCCCGTCCTCAAGCTCTGGGCCCAGGTGCTCAACGCCGTCGATCGTTCGCGGCTGGTGATTTTGGCGCCCAAAGGCGCCCATCGTCAAACCAGCCTGGATTTGCTGGCGCGGCAGGGCATCGCGGCGGAGCGCGTGACCTTCGTCGGCGGCCGGCCTCGCGCGCAATACTTGGAGCTGTATCGCCAAATCGACCTCGGGCTCGACACGTTCCCCTACAACGGCCATACCACGAGCATGGACTCGTTCTGGATGGGCGTGCCGGTCGTCACGCTGGCGGGCCAAACGACCGTGGGACGGGCGGGAGTGTCGCTATCGATGAATCTCGACCTGCCGGAATTGATCACCCGCGACGGCGCACAGTTCGTGCGGATTGCCGCGGAATTGGCCGGCGACTTGCCGCGGCTGGCTCATCTCCGCGCGACGTTGCGCGAGCGGATGCAGAGTTCGCCGTTGATGGACGCCCCGCGTTTTGCCGCAAACGTCGAAGCGGCGTACCGCGCAATGTGGCGCCGCTGGTGCGCACGGCAGTGAGCGGGCCGTCTTGGCCGTGAGGACGAGGCCGGATTATTCATAATTGTCATCCTGATCGCGGCGAAGGATCTCCGTTGCGTCCCAGAAATCCCAGGTTCTTCGCTGCGCTCAGAATGACAGGACGCTTGCTCCCTGGGTGAACGTCCGAATCAGCGGGACGGCGCGCCACGGCCCGCAAAGCTGCGAATCGCGGCCGCCTCGCGTTCCTGGTAGGGCGTGCCGTCGCGGTGCAAGACGTCGTGAAACCACTCGACGGGCTCCGGCGAGCTGGGCTTCGATCCCCAGGGCAAGAACGTCTGGATGCGGCCGGCCACCAGACCCCAGTTCCAGCAGCCGATCTTCTGCTCCTTGAAATACGGCAGGTGGGTCTCGAAACGGCTGCCGGCCTTGCGCGCCATCCATTCCGTGCAAAGCAACGGGCGCCGTTGCTGCTGAAGCGTCGCCACCGTGGCTTTCAAGGCGGAAAGCGGCCCGTAGTGGTGGAAACTGATGACGTCGGACAGTTCAAGGATGCCACGTTGCATTTCCGCGTTGCCAAACACCGTGGCGATGAGCGGCTGGGAGGGCCTGGCCTGACGCGCCCAACCGAAGGCAGCCTCGACCAGCGGCAGCGACTGGCTGGGCTCGTTATAGAGTTCCCAAGCGAGAACCCGCGGATCGCCGGCAAACGAGCCGACCATGTCCTGGACGTACTGCTGCAGCTTAGGCCACGCCGCGCGGTCGCCGCGCCGCCTGACCCCGGGGCTTTGCACCCACTGGCTATTGTGAACGCCCGGCACGGGTTCCGCCTGTTTCCCGGCATGCGGCTCGGGCTTGAAGCAGTCGTCGAACAAGACGGGCAGCACGCGGATACCGTGCCGCTGGGCGACGGCCAGAAATCGACCGAAACGTCGTTTCAATCCCTCCGCATCTGTTTCCCAGACAATGTAGTTGACGAACACGCGCACGCTGTTGAAGCCCAGGTCGTGGGCCCAGCCCAATTCGCGGCCGATCGTCGCCTCGTCGAACGTCTCCCGCTGCCACATTTCGACGTCGTTGACGGCGGTGCTGGGCACGAAGTTGCAGCCGACCAGCCAGGGCTGCCCGGCGTACCAGGCGTTGGCCTTCTCGGTGGACCACCGGCCCGCCGCGTCCTCGGCCCTTGCGGTCGCCGCGGCGGCAAGCAATCCCGCCAGCGAGGCGGCCAGGACGTTAAAGCGGGCGTTCACGATCATCGTTGTTGCTCCTGTCGATCATCGAGGCGGGCGGAAAATCGGCACCATGTTTGTGGATCATCGACACAGGGGGCCGCCCCGTCAAGCCCCCCCGCGTAGAACGGAATCCGCTGCGGCGGCCGGCCAAAGTAATGGAAACCGAATGAACTCCGTTCCAGTTTGGGCCGTCGTGTGCGGACTTTGCAGTCCTCCTGCCCACCCACGGCCCCGGTTTGCACTGCGCCGCGGGGTCGGCTATGGTAATAGCTGTGGTGGCACTTTCGATCCTGGCACGGGAGTCCTGTAATGCGAGCCTCCATCGTTCGAGTCGTCGGGGCAGTGCTGTTTGCGGCGTTGTGCGGTACTTTTTCGCTGTCGAGCCGCTGTGAGGCTGCCAATGCGGGCACGGCGTTGCGGGTGGCGACCTTTCGCTGCGACGTGACGCCGCCGCTGGGCGGGTTGCCCTTGATTTGGCTGCTGCCGGCCCAGACCATCGAAGACCCGCTGTGGGCCAAGGGCATCGTGTTGGACGACGGCCGGCAGCGGTACGTGATCTGCGCCGTGGATTGGTGCGGGTTGTGTAACTCGTCGCATCGGCTGTTTCGCCGCAAGCTGGCGGAGGCCGTCAGCACCCCCATTTCCTTGGTCACGGTGCACTGCGTGCACCAGCATACGGCGCCCTATATTGACGGCGACGCGCAGCCGCTCTTGGACCGCGAAGAGAATCCGCCTCGCTACGTGGATGCCAAGTTTCTCGACGAACTGACCGATCGGCTGGCCCGCGCCGCGCGGGACTCGCTTGCGCATCTGGAGCCCTTCGACCACATCGGTTGCGGCGAGGCGAAGGTCGATCGCGTGGCGGCCAATCGCCGCGTGCCGGGAAAAGACGGCAAGATGCAGGTCCGCTATAGCCTGACGAAGGACCCCAAGGTGCGCGCCGCGGCCGAGGGCAATATCGACCCGATGCTGAAGACGGTTACGCTGGCCCGTGGTCAGAGGCCGCTGGTGAGGTTGCACTACTACGCCACCCATCCGCAGTCGTACTATAACGACGCCCGGGTGTCGGCCGACTTCGTGGGCTTCGCCCGTGATCGCCTGGAGCGAAAGGAAAACGTGTTCGAGATCTACTTCACCGGCTGCGCAGGCAACATCACGGTGGGCAAGTACAACGACGGCACACCGGCCACGCGGGAGTTGTTCGCTCAGCGAATCCTTGCGGCGATGGAGGCGGCCGTGACAGCGACCCGGTGGGCGCCCATCGGACGGATCGAGTGGCGAACCGTGCCGCTGCGGCTGGCGCCGCGGACCGACGGTAAGTACGCGGTCGAGGAACAGCGCCGGGTGATGGCCAATCCGAAGGCCAGCGCCAGCGACCGCGCGAGGGCCGCCGTGTGCGTGAGCACTGCCGAACGGGCCGGCACGCCCTTCGAGCTGACCGCGCTGGCCCTGGGCCAGGTCCGCTTGTTGCACCTGCCCGGCGAGTGCCTGATCGAATTCCAGCAGTTCGCCCAGCGGGCCGCGCCGGGTTGTTTCGTGGCCGTGGCGGCCTACGGCGACCTGGCCCCGGGCTATATCTGTCCGCAGCGAGACTTCGCCGAAGGCGGTTACGAGCCGACCGCATGCCGCGTGGCCCCGGATTCCGAGCGGCCGCTGAAGGACGCGATCCAGGTGTTACTCAGGGAAGAATGACCAAAGGTGGTGTAAGGTGGGTCGAGTGCAGCGAGCCCCACCAATGGGATTTTTGAAGAAGCGGTGGGGCTCGTTGCGCTCGACCTGCCCCTCAAGTTCATAAATGCTGGGTGCGCCATGCACTTGACCCGCGTATTGCTTTGGCTGCTGTTGATCTTGGCCTGCATGATTCTCAGCGATGGTCTTTCGTCGCGCGAGCCGGACTTCAAATCGCAATTGCCGCGGGTGGCGCCCAAGACTCCGCAAGAGTCGCTGGCGCTGTTGCACGTGATCCCCGGCTTCCGCCTGGACCAGGTGGCCACGGAGCCGCTGGTGGCCAGCCCGGTCGACCTGGATTTCGACGCCGACGGCCGGCTGTACGTGGCCGAGATGATCGGCTATAGCGAGCGCGACAAGGAATTCGTGGGCCGCGTGGCGGTGTTGGAGGATGTCGACGCGGACGGCCATTTCCGTAAGAGCGGCGCGCTGGTCGACAAGCTGTCGTGGAACGCCGCGGTGATGTGCTACGACGGCGGCGCGTTCGTGGGCGCGGCCCCCGACCTGTTGTATTGCAAAGACACCCGCGGCACCGGCAAGGCCGACGTCCGCGAAGTGGTAATCACCGGCTTCGCCCGGGAAAACATCAACGCCTTCGTCAACAGTTTCCGCTGGGGGCTGGATAATCGTATCCACGGCGTCACCAGCACCGCCGGCGGCGAGCTCCGCGCGGTCCGCTGGGAGCGCGGCGCGGTGGGCCGCAAAGCCGAGCCGCTGCGGGCGCGGGGCCGCGACTTCAGTTTCGATCCCCGCAGCGGCGAGCTCCGCCTGGAAAGCGGCGGGGCCCAACACGGCATGACTTTCGACCAATGGGGGCGGAAGTTCGTCACCTCCAATAGTAATCACATCATGATGGTGATGTACGAGGATCGCTACGTCGCCCGAAATCCCTACCTGGCGCCGCCGTCGCCACGGCTGGATATTGCCACCGACGGCCCAGCGGGAACCGTCTATCGCACCAGCCCCTTGGAGGCCTGGCGAGTGCTCCGCACGCAACTGCGGGTGGCAGGCGCGGTAAAAGGACCGGTCGAAGGGGGCGGCACGGCGGGCGGCTATTTCACTTCCGCCTGCGGGATCATGAACTACACCGGCGACGCATGGCCGGCGGAGTTCCGCGGCAATTCGTTTACTTGCGAAGGGGCCAACAACGCCATCCATCGCGATGAATTGCGCTCCCAGGGCGTGGGGCTGTTGGCCTACCGGGCCGACGAGCACCGCGAGTTCATCACTTCCGACGAGGTGTGGTTCCGCGGCGTGCAGCTCGCCAACGCGCCCGACGGCTGCCTCTACGTGGCCGACATGTACCGCGAGATCCTGGAGCATCCGCAAAGCATCCCGCCGATGATCAAGAAGTATCTCGATCTGAACTCGGGCAGCGACCTGGGACGGATCTACCGCATCGCCCCCGCCGGTTTCCGGCAGCCCAAACCGGTGCGGCTGAGCCGGCTGCCCACGGCCGAGTTGGTGGCGCTCTTAGAGCATCCCAACGGCTGGCACCGTACCACGGCCAGCCGGTTGCTCTACGAGCGGCAGGACCGCTCGGCGATCGCGCCGCTGGTGCGGCTGGCGGCGCAGTCGCCGTCGCCCCAGGCGCGAATGCATGCCCTGTACGCCTTGGACGGCCTGGGGGCCCTTACGGCGGAGATCGTTGCGTCGCGGCTGGCCGATCCGCACCCACGGGTGCGCGAACATGCGGTTCGCCTGGCGGAGAAGGTGCTCGTCCATTCCGCGGCGGTGCGGGAGAAGCTCTGCGCGATGGCCGGCGACGCTGACATGCGGGTCCGCTACCAGTTGGCGTTCACGCTGGGCGATGTTCCCGGCCTGGAAGCCACGGCCGCGCTGGCCCGTGTCGGCGCCCACGACCCGGACGACAAATGGATCCGCCTGGCCGTGCTCAGCTCGTGTGTGGGCCGCGCCGGCGACCTGTTTGCGCGCCTGGCGGAGGACCGAGCATGGCGTGCCCGGGACGATGCCAGCTTACTCTTGGAGCAATTGGCCGAACAGGCGGGCATGCAAGGCCACGCCGCGCAGATGGCGGCGGTGCTCAAAGCGCTGGACGGCCTGGACGCCGGGGAGAAGTCGCTCGCGCAAGTGGTGGTGCGGGGCTTGACGCGCGGCTTGGCCCGCTCCGGCAGTGCGCTCCGCGGCAAGCTCTCCGGCGGTAAATCGCGCCGTGCCGCCGAAGTGCTCGGGGAAATGTTGAAGCTCTCCCGCGCGGCCGCGGTGGATGAGAAAAAGTCGTTCGCGCTCCGGACCGAAGCGATCCGTATGTTGGCCCTGGCGCCCTTGGGCGAGGTCCGCGCGACGCTTGCCGATCTGCTCACCAGCCAGCAGCCCAAGGAAATCCAATTGGCCGCTTTAGAAACCTTGGGGCGTTTTTCCGAGCCGGAGGTGGCCCGGACGATTGTCGACGCCTGGCCCGCTTTCAGTCCGCAGGTGCGGAACGAGGCGGCCGAGATCGTCTTTTCCCGGCCGAGCTGGATTGGGGTGTTGCTGGATGCCATTGAGCGGAAGACAATCACCACCGGCCAGATCGAGCCGGCCCGGATCACGTTCCTCACCGCCCATCCCGACGCGCGGATCCGCGGCCGGGCCGGTGTGCTGTTCGCTAAGGAGAAGTTGGGACGCCGGCAGGACGTGATCGCTGCCTATCGCAGCGTGCTCAAGTTGCAGGGCGTCGCGGCCCGGGGCAAGGAAGTGTTCAAGAAGAACTGCGCGACCTGTCATCGGCTGGAGGGGGTGGGCTTCGATCTGGGGCTCCCGCTGACCACCGTCGGCAGCAAAGGCCCCGAGTACCTGTTGGTCAACATCCTCGATCCTAACCTGCAGGTGCTGCCGGAATACATCAACTACGTGGTGACCACCAAGGACGGCCGTACCTTCACCGGCATGATCGCCGCCGAAACGGCCACCAGCCTGACGCTCAAGCGGGCCGAGGGACAGAGCGACACGGTGCTGCGGGCGAACGTCGACGAGTTGCAGAATACCGGGCTTTCGCTAATGCCCGAAGGGCTGGAAAAACAACTCGGCAAGCAGGACATGGCGGACGTGATCGCGTACTTGATGTCGCTGAAATAGCCGCCGGTGGAAAGGCGTGGATTGGCCGAGAAATGACTTTTCGATTGTGTTTCCTTTTCCGTAGCCCAGGCATTCATGCCTGGGACGCGAATCGCGCGTTCGCCCGATTTCCCCGATCGGCCGCCGTTGGCGGCCGATCGGGGAAATCGGGCTTTCTATATGGGCAACCGTAATCCCAGCATAAATGCCTGGGCTATGGAAATCGGGAAATTACTCTTTGGCGGGACCGAGGCTGCCGCCCTGTTGCCCGCCCCGACGGAGAGGGGTAAAATTAGCGGCTGCCCCTGCGCACGACCAAACTGAAGGAGCCGGACATGAAGTTTATCGACCGCATCGCGTCGCTTCCCATCCCGGCTGCCGTGGCGGCAGCAGTCTTTTGCATTGGTCTGGCCATGTCCTGGTCGCCACTCGTGGCGGCGGTGGCCGAAACGCCCGATTTTGGCAAGCCCGCGGTCATGGACCCACAGGTCGTGACCTTGCAACTTCGCATCCAGGGCGCGGGCGTTGAAGGCGAGTTCAAACCGGTGCGGGCGCGGATTCTCGATGCGGCCGTCTGGGGCGGCGCGCCCAATTCGCATGCTGACGCCACGGGCTTCGCGGCCCATGCGGGCCGGCGCGGCATGGGCAAGAAAGCCGGCCCGCGCAAACAGGCCCGCATCCTGCAGCAGCAGGGCGGAAACTGGACGCTGGTGATGGTGACCCTCAAGGCGGAACCCGACGCGGTGCTGGAAGTGGATAGCGACGGAGGGAAGGCTTCCATCCGCGTCGCGGAAGTGGACTTCGACAGGCCGACCGTCTTTCTGGGCGGGGCACTGTTGGCGCGGCGTCTGCTTTCGGCCACGCCGCTGGCGGTTTCGCCGACCGACAACGACTATCCTGCGGCCGCGCGTGGCGCGGACGGCACGGCGTGGGTGGCCTTCGTCGCCTACCGGCATGGCGGCGAGCCCGACATGGAGGCGGCCGCCCGCGGCGATTTCCGCTCGCTGGTGCCCCACGGCAACGGCGACCAGATCCGCTTGATGCGTTGCGACGGCCAACAATGGTCGGCGGCGATGCCGGTCACCGAAGGCTTGCTGGACCTCTGGAAGCCCACGGTGGCGGTGGACGGCTCGGGCAAGGTGTGGGTCGCCTGGAGCCAGAACAACGCCGGCAATTGGGACATCTTCCGCCGCGGCTACGACCCGGCGACCGCGCAGTGGACGGCTATCGAGCGGATGACCACCGCACCCGGCGCGGATGTGAACGTTGTTTCGGCGACCGATTCGACGGGAAAAGTATGGTGGGCCTGGCAGGGGCGGCGGGAAAAATTCTTTCATATCTTCCTCGTCAACTCCGACGCCGGCGCACGGCCGATCGCCGTGACCGACAACCCGGCCAACCACTGGGACCCGGCCATCGCGGCCGACTCCAAGGGGAACGTGTACGTGGCGTGGGACGGTTACGGCAACAAGAACTACGACGTCTTCATGCGGCGGTTCAAGCAAGGTCAGCCGGACGCGATCATTCCCATCGCCACCAGTTCCGACTACGAGAGCCGGGCGAGCCTGGCCGTCGATCGCCAGGATCGCGTGTGGATCGGCTATGAGTTGGGCGGGCCGAATTGGGGCAAGGATTTCGGCAAGATGGTCGCGGTGTCGTCGCCGGCCGCCCGCAACGCCCGCGGCAAGGCCAAAGCCCCGGCCGCCGCCCCGTTGTACGACCCGGGGAGCGGCCGGCCGACGGCCGGAGGCGACGGCGAAGGGATTCCGCTCTATAGTGACCGAACCGTGGTGGTGAAATGCTACGCCGAGGGGCGACTGCTGCGTCCGGCCGCCGATCCGGCCGCGGTGCTCAACATCATGCCGCGGCCGAAGAGCTTCGCCCGGGTGGCAGTCGGCGGCGACGGCCGGTTGTGGTTGCTGTTTCGCCATCATCCCTTGCAGGGCGGCGGTGGAGAAAACTGGGCCGAATTCGCGTTGGCCTACGACGGCCACGCCTGGGGAATTCCGCGGATGCTGGCCGACTCCGACAACCTGCTGGACAACCGGCCGGCGCTGTTGCCGCGGGGCAACGACGGTCTGTTGGCCGTCTTCAGCAGCGACCAGCGGCTGCGCGGTGCCAATAACCACGTCGGCTTTAGCGCGAAACCGCTGAAGAACGACCTCTACGCCACCGTGTTGCAAGGCCAAGGCCCGATTGTCGCGCCGGAGTTGGTTGCCGACGTGCCGGTTGCCGCCACGGTCCGGCCGGTCCATCCCCACGAAGCCGAGGACATCCAGCGTTTGCGCGAGGTCCGCGTGCAGTCGGCCGGAAACACCTATCAACTGGCCCGCGGCGAGTTCCACCGTCACACCGAATACACGGCCCATCGCGACGGCGACGGGCCGCTGGAAGACATGTGGCGCTATTCGCAGGATGCGGCCGACATGGATTGGCTAGGCAATGCGGACCACGACAACGGCTTCGGCCATCAATACGCCTGGTGGATCATCCAGAAGACCATGGACATCTACCACAACCCGCCCTGGTTCGTCGCCCCATACACTTACGAGCGGAGCGTGCAGTATCCCAACGGCCATCGCAACGTGATCTTTGCCCAGCGGGGGATTCGCTGCCTGCCCCGCGGCGACCTGTCGGGCAGCGAGCAGCAGGGCACGCCCGATACCAAGATGCTCTATGCCTATCTCAAACACTTCGGCGGGATCTGCGCCAGCCACACCAGCGCCACCGGCATGGGCACCGACTGGCGCGACAACGACCCGCTGGTCGAGCCGGTCGTGGAAGTCTATCAAGGCGATCGCAACAACTACGAGTGCGAGGGCGCGCCGCGGGGCTTCTGGCCGCGGGAACTGCACGACACGGGGATAAAGACCGGCGAGAGCGTCTACCCCAAGGGTTACATCTGGAACGCGTTTGCCAAGGGCTACCGCCTGGGCTTCGAGAGCTCCAGCGATCACGTCAGCACTCATTCCAGCTACGCCGTGGCCTTGGTCGCTCACCCCGGCCGCGACGCGCTGTTGGAGGCCTTCCACGCCCGCCGCTGCTATGCGGCCACCGACAACATTCTGCTCGTGGTCCGCTGCGGCGAGCACCTGATGGGCCAGGAGTTTACCTCGCCCGGCAAACCGACGCTGGAGATTCACGCCCTGGGCACGGCCCCGATCGCACGGTTGGACATCGTCCGCAACAACCAGTACGTGTATAGCACGGCGCCGAATCGGGCCGCGGTGGACATCAAGTGGACCGACGCCGACCCGTCCACAGCCGCGGCCGGCTATTACTACGTCCGCATCGAACAGGCCGACAGCAACCTGGCCTGGAGCTCGCCGATGTGGATCCATTATCGGCCCGAGTGAGGCGGCAGGGGGCGGGGGGCAGTGAGGCGCGGCTGCGGGTGGTTGACACTGCCGGCTTGTCCGGCAGGATGTACGGTGGGTCAAGCGCCGCGAGCCTCACCATTTCTTCGCAAAACCCTTTGGGTGGTGATCCCTGCGCGCGACCCACCATAGATCTCTCAGGAAGCACCACGGCGGACGCGGAGGATGGCAGAGGGTATGAATTCAGCAATTTCCTCCGCGTTCCTCGGTGTCCTCTGCGGTGAAACCACGATTTGGAATATTCTCTGACTTCAAAGGTATTCGTAGTTTCTAGCAATTTGGGCCAAGCTCGACCTTCTTGAAGTCGATAAATCCCTGCTCGACGTCGGTGCGGATCAGTTCGACGCGAACCCTTTGGCCTACGTCGCAGCCCTGCCAGCCTTGTGCCAGTTTGCCTTCCACCGCCACGTGCAGAAGGCGGACCCAAGTGCCCTTGTCGGCCGCACCGGTGACGATGGCGTCGAAACGCTCGCCGATCCGCGATTCGAGCAGCATCGCCGCCGCGGATTTGCCCACCTGCCGCTCGACTTTCTTGGCGGCATCCTCCTGCTTGGTACAGTGGGTGGCCAGCGATTCCAGCGCGCCGCGGTCGTAGGGGACCGGTTGTCCGGCCAGCGCGGCCTTCAATAGCCGCTGGGTGACGATATCCGGATAGCGGCGATTGGGGGCCGTGGAGTGCGTGTAGTCTGCCACGGCCAGGCCGAAGTGGCCGGGCGCCGCGGTCTGGCCGGGAAACTCGGCCACGTACTGCCCGGATCCCAAGAGCTTGATAACCGCCAGCGAAAGGTCGGGGAACCGCAGTGGGTCGGCCGCCTTCGCCGCAAGCAGGAACGCTTCGAGGGATTTCGAGTCGGGCTCGTCGGGAAGCTCAAAGCCGTGTTGCTCGGCCAGCTCGACAATGCGATCCCAACGCTTGGGAGTGCGGACCACGCGACGCAAGGAGGGCAGCGCCTTGGCGGAAAGATAGCGCGCCGTCACGCCGTTGGCCGCGATCATGAAATCGGCGATGATGTCCTTGGCGCGGTTGCTGGTTTCCACGGCCATCTCGCAGACTTCATCGCCGGCGAATACCGCTTTTGCCTCCAGGGTTTCGAAACTCAGCGCCCCGTGGACCTGGCGGAGGTTTTTCATCCGCTGCGCCGCCTCGTCCTGCAGCCGCAGATTCTCGGCCAGCCCGGCCACCGCGGCGAGGGACTCTGGCACCGGGCCATTGCCGTCCAACCAGGCCGCCACGCTGTTATAGGCCAGCTTGGCCTGATTGCGGACCCACGCCCGGTAAACGTCGGAGTCTGCGAGCGAGCCGTCGCCGCCGATCACCATCTCGACAACGAGCGCCAGGCGATCCTCGTGGGCGCCGAGCGAGGTCACGTCGGTCGAAAGCTTTTCGGGAATCATGGGGAAGATCGCGGCCGCGGTGTAGACGGAGGTCGTATTACGGCGCGCGTGCTCATCGATGGCCGAACCGCTGCGAACGACCGCGTCGACGTCGGCCACGGCCACCAGAACCTTCACTTTGTCCTCCGGCAGCGACTCGGCCACGGTGAGCTGGTCCAAGTCGCGGGAGTCGTCGTTGTCGATCGACGCCCATAGCAGGCCGCGCAGGTCGCGAATCAGGCCGTCGGCCGGAGTTGCGGGGGCCTCGATCCGGGCAAGCTCGGCCAGTGCCGCGGGGGAAAAGTCGGGCAACAATCCGCGCGCGACCATCGCCTTGCGGGCGATTCGCTGGAGAATGGCGTGGTGTTGTTTGTCGGCGCCGTTCATCGCATCTGCCTGTTCAATGGGGGTAGCCACGGATGGAACGCAGGTGAAGATCGTAGATTGTAGGGTGGGTCGAGTGAAACGAGCCCCACCATGGAAGCTCTCAGCGGTCAGCTTTCAATCGCGGTTCCTTCCGTGTTCAATCCGTGTTTCATCAATGGCGACGTTTCATCTTACCGCGCGTCGCGGTCCGGCGACAGCGGCCCCTCGCCGGCCGCCGCGCGCAGCGCCCGCCGGGCCAGGCGGGTCACGAAGATTACTGCGGCGATTGCCGCCACGAGGCCCAATGCGGTGAGAATCGGCTCGACCGCCCCGACCCGGACTTTCCCGGCGGCGAGGTTCTTGGCCGCCGCGCCGATGTAAACGAGGAGCAGACTTTCGGGGAGTTTCCCCAGCCAGGTAGCCAAGACGTACTGACCCCAGCGAACCTCCGTCAGGCCCAGGGCGTAGCTGGTAAGGTCGAAGAGAAACACGGGGGAAAGCCGGATCAAGAGCATGATCTTGAATCCCTGGGAGCCGACCATCCGGTCGATCGCGGCGAGCTTGGGATCGCGGCGGATACGGCGTTCAATCCAGCCCCGGCCTACGGTGCGGCTGACGAGAAAAGGCGCGGTGGATCCCAGCATGAGCCCGAGCGAGCTCAACAGCGTTCCCCCGGCGAGACCGTAACTGAAGCCGGCGCCGAGGGTCAAGAGCGAACTGGGCAAGAACAGCAGGCAGCAGGGAATGTAGGAGAGCGCCAGGCATACGGCCCCCCAGACGCCCCAACCGCGGACCCAATGCAAATAAGCCTGGTAATATCCTTCCAGCGGAAGGAAAAAGCGGCTGGCGATCAGCGCGGCCACGAGCAGTATCGCCACCGCGGCCTGAACTCCCCGCGAGACCTTCATCGCCGCCCCCGTTCGCAATGCCCCGTTGCCGCCCACTGCATTGTTACGGAAGCTGGCGCGGGATGTCAACGGACGGAGGGGGACAGGAAACCGGATCCTGGGACATAACATTTGAAATTTGAAATCAATTCCAGCCGCCGTCCGCCGTCCGGCCACGTCCATTGCCATCGGCACGACGCCGTACTATCTTGGATAGCGTTCTCAGCTATCAGGAGCTCATGCCATGGCTGTTCGATTCCAGCGTTGGATTGCCGTTTTGCTCGCCGTCTGCTGTCTGGCGACGGCGGCCGAATTGCGGGCGGCGCCATCCGGGGCGGTCTTCAAAGCCGGTTTCGCCGAACGCGACATCACGCCCGAACTGGGCATGGAAGTGCCCGGCGGCTACGGCAAGGCGTACGCCCGCACGATCCACGATCCCTGCAAGGTGCGGGCGGCGGTGTTCGACGACGGCCGGTCGCGGGTGGCGCTGGTCAGCGTCGATGGCGGGTTCATTTTCCGCGGCGTAGTCCAAGCCGCCCGGCAGGCGATCTACGAACAGTGTGGCATTCGGCCCGAAGCGGTGCTGATCGGGGCCACGCACTCGCACTCCGCGGGCCCCTTGGGGATGGTCCAGCCGGGCCAGTACGACGATGCGGCGCCGCTGGTGCGGACGCTGGCCTATGAGAAATCGTCGTGCGCCGATGCCAAGTATCTGGAACACGTACGGCGGCAGATCGTGGCCGCCGTGTGCCAGGCCGACCAGGGCCGGGCGACTTCGCGCTGCGGCTTGGGGAAAGGGATCGAGGACAAGGTGGCTTTCAATCGCCGCCAGCGGATGAAGAACGGCCTGACCTACACGCACGCCGGCCAGGGCAATCCCGACATCCTCGGCTATGCCGGCCCGGCCGACCCGGAAGTCGGTGTGCTGGGCTCCTGGGACGGCGCGGGGAAGCTCCAGGGCGCGATCGTCAACTTCGCCTGCCACGCCACGACCAACCCGGGCGGAATCTCGGCCAATTACATCTATTATCTGGAGCAGACCATCCGCGGCAGCTTCGGCCCGCAGGCGATCGTGCTGTTCTTCCCCGGCGATTCTGGCGACGTGACGCAAGTGGACAATCTCAGCCCCTATGCGAATCCGCCGGGCGAGCGTTGGGCGCAGATCGTCGGTGGCCGGGTGGGCGCGGAAGCGGTCAAGGTGCTGCTGAGCATGGAGCGGGGTCCCCTGGCGCCCGTGGATGCGCGATCGAAGCTGCTGCGGATCGCCCGCCGCGTGCCCCGCCCGGACCGCGTGCGGCAGTGCCTGGAGCTGGTGAAGAAGGAGCCCAAGGAGGTCGGCGCTACCGAGTGGGCCTTCGCCAAGGAGATCGTGTTGTTGGACGCGCTGTTGGCCCATTCGCCGCGCGCCGAGGTCGAAGTACAGGCCATCCAGGTGGGAGCGGCGGTGTTCCTGGCCAGTCCCGGCGAGCTGTTCTGCGAATATCAACTTCAACAGAAGGCCAGAAGCCCCTTCCCGATGACGTTCTGCGTGAGCGTGGCCAACGATTTTGTGGGCTACGTGCCGACCGACGAGGCGCTGGGCCCGCACGGCGGCGGCTACGAGACGCGGCTCACGAGCGTGAGCAATCTGGAGGTGGGAGCGGGCCGGCGGATCGTGGAAACCGCGCTGGAACTGGCGCGGCAAATGACGCCGGGCACGTTGCCGGTGCCAGCCAAGGCCCCGCCGTTCCGCCAGCCGTGGCCCTACGGCGACGTGTCCGCCGAGTTGCAGTGAATCAGGCCCGGCCTCCGTAGCGGCGATCTTGTTATAGGATGGGTCGAGCGCAGCGAGCCCCACCATAGCGGTCGGCAATCAGTAGTCAGTCGGAAAAGACCGCGCGTGAAAGCTGATCGCTGATAGCTGACCGCCGATAGCTGCCTGGTGGGACTTGCTCCGCCCCAACAAATCCCTCCGCGAATCTTCATGCAAATCGAGCGTGATCCTCAAGTTGTTGTAACATTCTATGCGTAAAACCGGATCGCGGCTGACGGTGGCAGCGAGGCATATCAACTTGCCGTGCGATGAAAACCGCGATCTTCAATCCGAGAATTGGCGGCCCACTGTGCATTCGTTGCACGCTCGCCGCGGCTTTCGCCTGCATTGCCATCGTGGTATCGCCCGCTGCTCATGGGCAGACTCTTACCATCCTGCACACGTTCACAGGCGCCGATGGCGCGGGTCCCATGGGCAACTTAAGCGTGAACGGTTCGACCCTGTATGGAACGACAAGCGGCGGGGGCAGCAGCGGCGACGGCACGATTTTCAGCATGCCGACCGTGGGCGGCAACCCAACCACCTTGTTCTCGTTTGACGGCGCCAGCGGCGTATCCCCCACGAGCCATTTGGTTCTCAGCAACTCCACCCTGTATGGGGCGACCGCCAGCGGCGGCAGCAACGGCTGCGGCACGGTTTTTGCCGAACCGACCACGGGCGGCACCCCCAGCACCTTGTATTCGTTCAGCGGCCCCGACGGCGCAGGTCCCAAGGGCTTGGTACTCGGCGGTTCGACCTTGTATGGGATGACGGAGGGTGGGGGCAGCAACAGCCTCGGCACGATTTACAGCATCCCGACCGCGGGCGGCAACACAACCACCTTGTTCTCGTTTGACTCTATAAACGGCCAAAATCCTACTGGCCGTTTGCTGCTCAGCGGCTCGACCCTGTACGGGACGACCACCCAGGGCGGAAACAACAACGGCGGCATAATCTTTGCCGAATCGACCCGGGGCGGTACTCCAAACACCTTGTTCTCGTTTGACGGCACCCACGGCACAAGTCCGTGCGGTAGCTTGGCGCTCATCGGCTCGACCCTCTACGGAATGACCAACTCGGGCGGCGTCAACGGCGATGGCACGATCTTTGCAGAACCGGTCACAGGCGGCACCCCCACCATCTTGTATTCGTTCAGCGGCCCTGACGGGGCGTATCCCCAGGGCGGTTTGACGGAATTCGGCTCGGCCCTGTTTGGGTTGACCGTCGGAGGTGGACTCAACGACGACGGCACGATGTTTTCGATCAACGCCGACGGCACCGGCTTTCAAACCCTCTACTCGTTCAGCGGCGCCGACGGGGCGAGTCCCCATGGCGACTTGGCTCTTAGCGGATCGACGTTGTACGGGATGACGAACGCGGGCGGCACCCTCAACGACGGGGTTATCTTCGCCTATAATCCGGCCCCCGAAGCCTCCAGCTTCGCGATGCTCGCTTCCGCCGCCGTCACGGGGTTGATCGGCTGGGGGTGGCGGCAATGGCGGCGGGCATAGCCCGCAGTGGCACGCTGCGCGTCATTTGGATTTCGGTTGGTGGGGCTCGCTTTGCTCGACCCACCCAACACCTTCGTCGTCACCTCGTCATTTTTTCCCGAAAACCACGCTCAGCGGCGCGAACGCCCGCAGCGGCGCGGTGAAGGCGTGATCCTTGACCGTTAGCGGAAGGCCCGCCGGTTGTCCGCGCAAATCGACCGGCTGCACCGACGCGACGTCGATCCCCTTGGGAAGGCGGACCATGCACGGGCCGGACTGTCCGGCGTGTTCCCAGAGCCGCACCAGCGTGCCCGGACCGTCGCCATTCGCGCCGAAGGCCGTCACCAGCACGCCGGGTCGGTCAACTTCCAAGCCGCTTTGGACGGCCGCGAGCTTCCCGGCCGGCCCGGCGGCCGCCGCGGCCAGCAGCGGATGGCGGGCTTCGAGCGCCGGCCGCACCAGCGCGCTCTCCGCGTCGTAACGGTCCACGGCCCACACCCGCACCCGGGAAGTCCAAGTGCCCTCGTTCCAGAGCCGGAAATTCGTGCTCCAGAGGTTGTTGAAGAGATTGAGAAACACGATCGGCTTACGGGGCACGAAATCCTTGCTGTATTTCCAGCAGCCGGGCCGGTCGAGACTCACCAGGAAGTGATCCAGCGGGCAGATCCCCAGCCCGCGTCCCAGCGGGTCGGTGACCGTCAGGCCGGTATTGATTGCCAGCATGTGGCGATTGGCCCCCGGCACGATGTCCACGGCCGGATCGATGATCGAGCCCGGCCTGCCCAAGCGGAACTGCGGCGACTGGGCCTTCACCGGCAGGCAAATCCAGCCCGCCTCCGGCCACGGGTCGGCCGGCTTGTCGTGCAGCGTCACCTCCAGGTCCAGGTAGGGCTGATCGCGATAGAGGACCACGCGGGTGGTCACGGCGTGCGATAAGTTCTTGCCCGCGGGCGAATCCATCACGGCCGTGACGGCTACGGGCGTCTGCTCCACGCGGTAGCTGCAATTCCGCGGCGAGGCGGCGCGGTAGGGCGCCTCGGCGGCCGGCGGCATCGGCGGTTTGCCCACCTCGGCCAGCGGCCAGTCGGCCTTGATCTTCACGTAGGCCTTGATGAACGCCGCTACCTGATCGGCGTCGAAACGCTCGTAAAGATATTGCCCGAAGCCGTACGGCCCGGACGTATCGAGCAACTCGCGGCCGGATCGCTTGTCGCAGAGCGACGCCACGGCGCCCCGGGCCGGGTCGAGCACGGCCTTGAAGAAGGGGCTCTCGATGGTCAGGGCTTTCGTACCCGCGCCCGGCGAGGCGCCGACTTCCCCTTGGACCGGCAGATACGTGCGATAACCCATCGCCGGGACATTGCGGGCCACGAAGCGAATGGCCCCCGCCACCGATTCGACGGGGATGATTTCCGCGTCGTCGCTGGCGCGGAGCGAGTCGGCGGTCCAACCGGCCGGCACCGCGACCAGCCCATCCCGCCGCCAAGGCAGCGGATTGTAGACCACGATCCGCCGTCCCTCGACGTGGACCGCGCGGGCCAGGGTTTGCAGGTGTGCGGCCAGCAGCGGCTCGATCAGTCGCTGCGCAGACTCGATATACCCGCTGTGCTCGGCCCAGGATTCCTCGAGCTTGCGGAAGCGCCCCGCGGCGCGCTCCTGGCGCCAGATCTCGCCATAGTGGAAATTGATGTTCTTGCCGTAGGGCGTGATCCAATGCAACGCGCCGCCCCAGGTGTGCTCGCCGTAGAGCAGGCTCTTTTCGAAGGCCGCGGCGATGGTTGGCGCCACTTGCGGCACGTCGGCGCCCCACGCGCGGAGCTGCGTATTGAGCGACTCGGCGGCGATCATCGCCGGGCGCACGTTGCGCGCCACTTTCGCCCCGGCCGGATCGCACATGGGACCGTGGATCCAAGTGTCGGGCATGTCGCCCCGCACCACGGGGAGTTGCGGCTTCTCGGCCAGCAGCCGGTCGGCGAAGTCGGAGAGCCGCCCTATGCGGACCTTCACGCCGGGAAGCTTGGCGCGGGCTTCGTCCAACAACTTCCGCACTTCCTCGGGCCGCGGCGGGCCGTGGTTGTCGCCGGTGTGGATCAGGGCCAACCACGTGCGGTGCGTCCAATCCGGCGGCGGCAGCAAGCCCGTGCCGTATCCCGTCGCGCTGTACATCGTCAACAATCGCGAACCGTCGGGCCCCTCCCACCAGAAAATCGTGGGAACCTCCGGAGAGCTGCAGGCCGAGTTGCAGCCGAGGTGCAGGAATTCCACGCCGGCGTGCGTCAACAACGTGGCCACCAGCCAGGTGTGACAAGCGACGTCGGTCATCTTGGCGTCGCGCGGCAGCGCCAGCCCCAACGACCGCGATACGCGCGAGGCAAAGCCCAACCCTCGGGCCAGGTCTTCCGGCTCCATCGATTCGGTGTGCATGCTGAACGGCAGGGCGTGGACCACGAAACGCCCCTCGCGAATCGCCCGCTGGATTCGCTGCTGCCGCTGCGGCTGCTGGCCGGGCCAGTCGTCGAGGATCTTGTTCATCGGCCAACCGGGCACGGTCCAGACGAACTGCTGCTCCGGCGGCAGCGCGCGATTCTGGTCCACCACCGCGAGCGCCTGATCGATCATCGTCGTACGGTAACGCTGTACGACATTCACGGCCAGGTCGGTATAGCCGATGTCGAAGTGCGTCTTGAAGACGATAATCACTTCCTTCAGACGCGTCGGGCCGGGCTTTTTGTCGGCCGCCGCCGCGGGCATGAGAGCAGCCATTGTGCCGGCCACCGCGGCCAGGCCTCCCCAAATCCACCCTCGCCGCGTTGTCCGCCCGCGCATGATGTTACCATCCTTTCCTGAATTCCCGCGTGCTCTTCACGGCGTCCAGTCTACTCCCGCCGCTCGCCGATGCAATAGAAGCTCGCCACCAGCGCCGCACAGGCCAGCAACACCGACAACCCCACCAGCCGCCACGTTCCCGCCATTCCGTCGGGCTGGCTGAAGAGCGTGTAGATCGCCAAGGGAATGGTGCGGGTGCGGCCCTCGATGTTGCCGGCGACCATGATCGTGGCCCCGAACTCGCCCAGGCTCCGCGCGAAGGCCAGCACGAAGCCGGCGACCAGGCCTCGCCGCGCCAGCGGCAGCGCGACCGTGAAAAATGCCGCCACCGGGCTGGCCCCCAGGCCTCGCGCCGCCATTTCGAAACGGGGGTCCACTCCTTGAAACGCCAGGCGGATCGCGCGGACCATCAAGGGGAAGCTGACCACCGCCGCGGCCAACGCCGCTCCCAGCCAGGTGAACACGATCTTGACGCCGAACCAGCCGGTCAAGATCTGGCCGATCGGGCCTTGCGGGCCGAAGCCGACCAGCAGCAGGTAGCCTGTGACCACCGGCGGCAGCACCAGGGGAAGATCGACGAGCAACTCCACGAGCCACTTGCCGAAGAAGCGCCGGCGGGCCAGGAAATATCCGGCGGCGATCGCCAGCGGCAGGCTTCCGATCGACGCCAGCGCGGCCACCTGGAAGCTCAGCCGCAAGGCGCTCCATTCCGCGGATGTCAGCATCGAATCATCTTGCTCACGTTAACCAGGGCCTGGCGGATGTCCGCAGCCCGCCGGATCCGCATCGCCGACAGGATCGTCCACGCCCGCCTTGTCATGCCGAATCCCTACTCGACCGCGAGCATGACGTTGCTGGCCTTGATCACGGCGAAGACTTCCTTCCCCTTGCTCAAGCCGAGACTCTCCGCGGCGGTCTTGGTAATCATGGCCACCACCTCTTGACCGCCCGGCAACTCGACGATCACCTCGGCGTTGATGGGACCCTCGTTGAGGCTCTTGACCTTCCCTTTGAAGACGTTCCGTGCGCTGAGTTTCATGGCCGTCACCTTTCATGGATACGTACTGAATCAATACACTAGCAGGATTGTATTCCTTATTCCCCCCGCGTCAACTCGACGATTTCGCGGGAGAAGCCGTCCGGCTCGGCGGCGAAGAATCCCCAGCAGCGATCGGCGGCGAAAACCAACGGTCCGGATTGGACCGCAGGGGCCGACGGCAACCGCAGCGCCGCGGTATGCACCACCGCGCCGCTGGCCCCGTCCAGCCACACCAGCTTCGGCTGGCCGGCCGGCGCGCTGGCCGCCGGTTGCGACTCGAACACTACGATTGCGCCGCTTGGGCCGGTCAGCGTCAGGGCGCTCCGCGGGTCCGTCGCGCGCGACCAGAGCGGCTGGCCGCTCCGCGGGTCCAGCGCCAGGAGTTGCGTGGCGCTGGACACCAGCAGACGTCCGCCGACCACGCCCAGCAATCGCCGCAACTCGGGTAGCACTTGTCGCCACAGCAGTTGACCGCTGCGAACATCGGCGCACTCCAGGCTCCAACCCCCCGGCTGCATCGCGTAGACCCGCCCCTCGAATACCAGCGGCGGGTCCAACGGCGCGACCGCGCGAACCGACGCGGAATAGTGACTATCTTTGGGCCAGGGCAAGTAGGTTTGACGCCGCAGCCAGCGAACCCGGCCGTCGGCATCGGCCGACAGCACGCACCCGCCCGCGTTGACCACGATCCGGTCGCCTACGGCGATCACTTGGCAAGGTATTGCCTCGGTGGGAATGGTGCCCGACCAGACGTTGCGCAATTCCAGCAGCGGATGTCTTGCGGTCGCCATGCCGGAGGCCGGATCGAAACGGGTCCATTGCAGGGTGAACTCTTCGTGGCCCGTGCGGGCCGCGGTGAGCGCGAACAGGTCCGGCTCGAGCCACACGGGGTCGCTGAGCACCTCTTCGCCCTTGAGATCGCTCGTCCAGAGCACCTGGCCGTCGCGTCGGTCCACGGCCATTAGCACCCCTCGATCCATTGGGCGACGAACGATGATTCGCTCGCCGACGACGATCGGTTGCATCGGCGCGGGCGGCCAGAGCGGGATCGACGAAGCGGGCCCCGGGTAGCTCCAAAGCTGCCGGCCCTGCCGCAAGTCGAAGGCCGCCAGCCGCGTAGGATAAGCCACGATCAACGCCTGCTCGGATTGCAGCGTGCGGATCTGGTAGCCGACCCAGTCGAACTCGGTCTGCTCCAGCCATGCCGGCTTTTCCCATCTCTGCACGTCGGCGACGATAAACCGGGCCCACGCGTGACAAGCATAAGAACCGGGCGGAAATGCCGGAAGACTCAACCCGGCCGCGGTTGCCCCTGGAGCGTGGCGGCGGCGAACGGCGGCCACCATGAGTTCGAAGGCCGCGGCGGGAATTTGCCGCGCACCGAGTTGCACCGGCTCTTCCACCGGCCGGCCGCGATCCACGCCGGCCAGCGCGCCGGCCAGACGCAGGCGGGCTTCGATCGCCGGGCGTTGCTCGGCCGCGGCGGTCTCCAACGCCGCTTCAAGCACGGCGGTCGCTGCCGCGATCCGGCCGGCCGACAACTCGCGGTCGGCGAGCCAAAGATGGGCCTCGGCTGCCGCGCGGGTGCCGGGAAACTGCGTGCAGACCGCTTCCACGGCTTCGGCCTGCCCCGCCGCGATGGCCTGCTTCACCCGCAACTGGCCCAGCGAGCCGCCATGCTCTTCCATCATCGCCCGCAGCGGCGGCAGGTCGCGAACGGCGGCTTCCATCATCACGCCGAGCGAGGTCATCAGCGCGGGGTCGGCCGGGCTGGGCACCAGGCCCGCCGCGGGCAAGTTGCTTGTGCCAGCGATAATCTGGCACGCTTCGCGATAAGAGCGGCTGGCCAGCGCGGCCTGGAACTCGGCCGCCAACGTATACCCTTCCTTGTTCAATCGTTCCAACAGCGGATGGCCCGCGCTTCTCGGAAAAGGGGTCAGGTCCAATTTGTGCGAAGCACCGGGCATCGACGGGCCCAGATCCGCCTGCTGCCCGTTGGTCGGGCCTACAGGCAAATTGGACCTGACCCCTTTTCCGCCGTCGGGGGGGCTTTGCATGTACCATGCGGCCTCGGCCTGGGCCCAATCCAGCAAGTAACCCATGGTCGTCAGGTAGCCTGGCACATTGGGACTGGCCGCATAACGCCGGCTCGGATTCCAGTATTGCAAGCGGCGGCACAGCGCATCGACGTCGGCCCAGCGCTGCCGGTAGACCGCCGAGAGCAACTCATAGCGCAGCAGCTCCGGCGGAAAGACTTCCAGCTTGTTCGAATTGTGCGACCAAGCCGGCAACTCCAGGGCCAAGTGCACGATCCGCGTAAACGCCGCGTGCCCGTCGTTTTGGAGCAGAATTCTCCCCAGGCGTTCGTAATAGGCCGTCTGCCGCGAGCCGTTGTTGAAGTCGGAGAGATCCATCATCAGCCCGGCTTGCTGCAACAGCCGCACCCGCGTCTCCCAGGCCAACGGTTCATCGAGCATGTCGTCCAACAACCCGTGCAACAGCAGTTGACCGAGTTTTACGTTGCGACACGCGGCCAGCAGCCGGACGATGCACGCGCGGCGCCATACCTGCGGCGCGATGCCGGTCGGGCGGATCGCGTCCACCCTTTGGAGCCAGCTCGCCGCATCGTCGCTCTCCGGCGGCAGCGGAGTGCCCGCGTCGAATTTGCCGGCCACCAGCGCCTCCAGCGCATCCAGCCGTCGGATGGCCACGCTCCGCAACTTGATCGAGCGCCGCTTCTTGGCCGGAAAACAACACAAGCCGATCCGCCGGCACTGGCCTCCGGCATGGATGCCCCAGTCGGGCAGGATACTCCAGCGGACTCCGTTTCCGCTGGTCCAGGCCCGGGCTATCCCCGCGCCGAGCACCACGCGAAATTGCTGCCGCGGGCCGCAGTAGGGGGCGGTTTGGCGATCGAAATCGAAGTGCCGGTCGTCCAGATTCGTGGCCTGGCCGGGCATCAGGAGAAAGCAAGTCCGGCCGTTGGTCTTGTCGCGCGTGAAACCGATCCGGCACAAGGGCTCGCCCAACGCGTCGGCCAGAAATACGCCGGTGCCCGGTTCCGCGTTCTCGACCTCGAAAAAGTACTCATAGATGCCCGCTTCACAGATCGCGGCCGACGCCCGCCCGCGCTGCGAACCCGGCTCCGCGGCAAGCTCCACCCGGCCGTCCTCGAGCTTGCGAAAACTCATCCCTGCGACCAGCGGTTCCTCCCATGCCAGGCCGGCCGGCTGCTCGTTGTGAAGCACGATCGGATTGGGTGTCGGGGCCGGCGGCAGACCGCGGGCACGAAACAGCGCGATTCCCCGCAACTGGGCCTGACCATCGAGCAATATTTCGCTGGGCGGCCCGGGCAGCGGCGCGCTCAACAGCGCGATATCGCCCCGCGTCAGCACCAGGCTGCCGTCCTGATAGTGGAGTTCGACGGTGCCGCCGCCGCTCCGCCGAAAACGGCCGTCGTCGCTGGCCCAGAACGACCACGTTTGCGGCCGCGGCGCGTCGCCATGGCGGCTCACGCCATACGCGGTCCAGGCCAGCCAACCCGGCCGCAACACGACCCCTTGCTCCCCGCTCCAGACCATGATCTGAAACGGCGGCTTGGCATCGGCCGAAAACCGCAGGGCCGTGTCCGGCGTCCAAGGCGAGCTGAGGCGAAACAGCCCCGCGAGGCTTACCATTCCCGGCTTTCCGAGAATGATCGCACCACTGCGGCCCGATACTCCGGGCACGGGCGTCAGCAAGCGTTGCAGGGCCTCCGGCGACAGGGCCCCGTGCTGGTCGTCGAAATCGTCGAAGCAGGTCTCCGCGAACGAGGGAACTTGCTCGGCCCAGGCGACCGCCGGCAAGACAAAGCCCGCCAGCACTGTGAACAGCCGAACGGCCAGGGTCCACTCCACTCGGTGGCGGATGAGATCGCGGACCGGGTGGCATGCCCTCACAACGCGCAGCGTTGGGTGGGCATGTTTTGCATACGCACCGACATGCCTACCCGCGGCGACGCCGCGTGAAGGCATGCCACCCGACATCAGGGTCCACTCCACTCGGCGGCGGATGAGATCGCGACGACTGGCGACGGTTGTAGCTAGCGGGATCATTGGCTCGCCGCGGTTGGAGACAGGAAGAAGGCCGCGATGGCCTCGTGCAATCCCCTATCGTAACGCGCCGGGTGGCGGCCGGGAAATGGCGAGGCCGGGCGAAATGCGGAAACCCCGGCGGCCGCGGCGAAAGCGGCTATTCAACCTCGCTCAGCCGTTCGGTGCTGATTTTCAGCAAGTGGTCGGCCCGGTCGAGCAGCGAATTCGCCCGCGGCGCGGAATCAACCCGGTTGGTGGAGTCTTTCGCGGTGAACCGCCCGCCACAGTGCCGGCAGGTGAGCAAGCGTCCCAAATACTCCACGCGGATTTGCAGCGGGCGACCGCAAATCGGACACTCTTGCACGAAATGAGGATTATGCATCATTGCTGGCCTCCCAGGCCTAATCCCAATGACAGCCGCCAAGGCGACAAGGTTCGGCGACGTACGGCACACCGCTTCCGGTTGGCCGGCAGAAGAGACCGTGAGAAGGCCCCGGGCTGCATCCGTTCCGCCAATCAACGACCTGATTCTAACAACCGCGTCAAGCGAAGAATAGCCGTTGAAACGGAGCCAGGGTCCTAAGTGCTTGGGAGACGTGGAATTAGAATTTCCAGAAAATCATCGCACGTAATTCGCCTCCCATTTTCTGGGGTCCCTAAGCGGACGATGGCGCGCTGCGACACGTTGTCGCATGGAAGCGAGCTAGGGTGAAAACCCCCCTAGCCCGCGTGACGGAATGCTCACCAATCGCTCACGATTGCCGGCACGATGGCTGCATTGCTAGCATCGCCGTGGGCAGCCTACGCCCTTGGCGGAGTCCAAACGATCGACGCCGTCAGGCCGCCGTGCGTCTTGGCCGTTTTGGCCTTCGTGTCGCGGAGATATCGGCCCCACTCGATCCACAGAAACAAACAGCCCAAGAGCATCGCCAACAGCGAGACCGCCAAGAGCGAGGTGTAGATATCGAACTTTTCCAGCAGAACGGCCAGTCGGCTGGGCTTCTTCTCCTCTTCGGCCGCCGCTTCGCTCTCTTCCGCAGCTTGTTCTCCCACCTCAGGCGCCGTCTGACTTTCCGGCGGCTCCGCCGCGGGCATGTCCCCGAGCAGTCCGCCGGTAGGCGCGCCCAACTCCGCGGGGAACATCTCGTCCATCGGCCCCGGCCCTTGCAGCAGCGAGTCGATGTCGCTCGTGGCGCTCAAGGTCTCGTCCAACTCGCTCTTTTGGGGATCAGTACTCATCATCGTACCTCGTTCGCACAGGGGGGTCGCATGCCGCTAGATGGATCGCGTGACTTCGGAAATGGCTCAAATTCCAATCTATTCACTCGGGTCCCACAGTCAATCATAATCCATCGAAAAGTGCCTGATCGAGGTCCTCCCACAGATCTTCCGGGGCCTCCAGCCCAACCGAGAGGCGAATCAAGCCGTCAGCAATGCCATGGGCCAGGCGGTCGGCCCGGTCGTAGCTGGCATGCGACATGGACGCCGGCTGTTCGATAAGCGACTCCACCGCCCCCAGGCTCACCGCCAGGCGGAACAGGTGGGTGCTTTCCACCGCTTTCTTGGCGGTCGCAAAATCGCCGGCCACCTCGAAGCTGAGCATGGCCCCGAATCCGCCCTCCATTTGCCGCTTGGCGATCGCGTGGCCCGGATGCTGCGGCAGCCCCGGATACATCACCCGCGTCACGCGGCGGTCGGCCGCCAGACGCTCGGCCAGCCAGGCGGCCGTTTTGCACTGCTCGCGAAAACGAACTTCCAGGGTCTTCAGGCCCCGGCTGCACAGGAAGGCCTCGAGCGGGGCCATCACCGCGCCGGTCGCGTTTTGAATGAAATACAACCGCTTGAGTAGCGCCGCGTCGCGGACGATCAGCGCCCCGCCCAACACGTCGCTATGCCCGCCGAGGTATTTCGTCGCCGAGTGCATGGTGATATCGGCGCCCAGTTCCAGGGGGCGGGTCAACACGGGCGTGGCAAACGTGCTGTCGACCCCCAACAAGGCCCCATGCCGATGCGCAATCTCGGCGCTCTCCGCGATGTCGCAAAGCGTGAGCAAGGGATTGCCCGGGCTTTCGATCCACACCAAGCGAGTCGCGGGGCGGATGGCGGCTTCCAAAGCTGCCGCGTTGCCCGCATCAACCAGCGAGACCTCGACTCCCAGCGGCTGAACGATCTTGTGCAGCAGGCGGTAGGTGCCGCCGTAGATGTCGGCCCCGGCCACCACGTGATCGCCCGGCCGCAGCAACATGCTCACGCAATGCGTGGCCGCCATGCCCGAGGCGAAGGCCAACGCGCCCACCCCGCCCTCCAGGGCGTTGAGCGTGGTTTCGAAGGCCGCGCGGGTGGGGTTGCCACTCCGCGAGTAATCGAATACGCCCCATTCGCCGGCACCCGGCTGCACAAAGGTGGTGGCCACGTGGATCGGTGCGACCACCGCGCCGGTCTGCGGATCGGGAGGGTTGCCCACGTGAATCGCCCGGGTACGGAATTGCATCATGAGGGGACCATAGGTTATTCAGGAGTTTTCGCCTGTCGGCACTCCTCTATTCTATTCAAACCGTGCCAACGTAGAACGAACTGAATTCCGCTGTACGAGCTATGACACCCAAATGGGGTGAGACTTGCTGCCGAGCGCATGCACCGGTAAAACCAGGGTGGCTAGTTTATCCCCACTTTCGCGACCGCGAGCATGACTACGACCCCCTCCAAGGAACTCCAATCCCAGGTTGCAATCGTCACCGGGTCCTCCAGCGGGATCGGCCGGGCGATCGCCTTGGAGTTGGCCGCCGCGGGCGCGGCGGTTGTGGTCCATGGCCGGCAGCGGCGGGAGGCGGCCCAACAGGTTGCTGACGAAATCCGCAGCGGCGGCTCTGAGGCGGACGTCGTGATGGCCGATCTCTCCGGCGAGCCTGGCCGCGATACGCTGGTCGAACAGGCCTGGCAGCGTTTTCAGCGCGTCGACATCCTGGTCAACAACGCCGGAGCCGACATCCTCACGGGAGCGGCCGCGCATTGGCCGTTTCAGCGCAAGTCCAATGCCCTTTGGGACTTGGACGTTACCGCAACGATCCAGTTGAGCCGGGAAATCGGCTCACGGATGCGCGCCCGCGGCAGCGGGGTAATCCTCAATTTGGGCTGGGATGGGGCCGATCGGGGCATGCCCGGCGATTCGGCGCAGCTCTTCGCCGCCGCCAAGGGGGCCGTGATGGCTTTTTCCCGTAGCCTGGCGCAGTCGCTCGCGCCCGCGGTCCGCGTGAACTGCCTGGCCCCTGGTTGGATCCAGACCGCGTGGGGACTCCGGGCTTCCGAGTTCTGGCAACAACGGGCGAAGCAGGAAAGTTTGCTCGGGCGATGGGGAACGCCCGAGGACGTGGCCCGCGCCGCGCGATTCCTGGTCTCTCCGGCCGCCGGGTTCATCAACGGCCAGACGATCGTCGTCAACGGCGGATACGGGCAGAATTCGGAATTCGGAATTCGGAATTCAGAAGGGGGCAGGCCAGAGGCGGAATGAGGCAAACCGACGCTTCCCCAACGCCTGCCCTGGTCCACGAGTTGTCCCCGCCGCCGCAGGCGGAAGCCGTGTTCATGCGGTTGTGCCAAAAGCCGCATTGCTTGTTTCTCGATAGCGCGATGCGGCATCCGACGCTGGGCCGCTATAGCTTCGTGACCGCCGATCCTTTCGACTACTGGGAGCAACCGGCCGACGGCAGCGACGGCCTGGCGCACTGGGCCGCACGCGCCGCGACGTACACTACGGCCACGCTCCCGGGGCTGCCGCCCTTTCAGGGTGGTGCCGCGGGCCTGCTGGGTTACGAACTGGGGCGGAGCCTGGAACATCTGCCCACCGCCCGGTTCGACGAGTTTGGCGTGCCGGCGCTGGCCCTGGGGCTCTACGACGTGGTGGTGGCGTTCGATCATCAGACGTCGCAGGCGTGGATCGTATCGCAAGGTTTTCCCGAGCTGGATCCGGCCCGGCGGCGGCAATGTGCCGAGCGCCGCCTGAAAGAATTCCTCCGCCTCTTGGAGTCGCCTCTGCCGCCCGTCGACGCGGCTCCCGCAACGCCCGCGCGGCCGACGATTCGTCGCGAACAACTGGCCCCGCAACATCCCTTGCCCGGCATCCCCGATTTGACGAGCAATTTCTCGAAGAGCGATTATCTAGCGGCAGTGCGGCGGGTGGTCGACTACATCGTGGCCGGCGACGTGTTTCAGGTGAACCTCGGCCAGCGGCTGTTGCACCCCGCCCGCGGCAACTCGCTGGCCCTCTACTTGCGGCTGCGGCAGCGGAATCCGGCGCCGTTTGCCGGCTACTTCGACCTGGGCGAGTTCCAAGTCGTGAGCGCCTCGCCCGAGCGTTTCCTGCAAGTGCGGCACGATCGCGTGGAAACCCGGCCCATTAAGGGTACCCGCCGTCGCGGCGGCGATCCGCAGACCGATCGCCGCATCGCCGAAGAACTCCGCGCCAGCGCGAAAGACCGCGCCGAAAACGTGATGATCGTCGACCTGTTGCGCAACGACCTGTCCCGGGTCTGCCGCCCGGAAAGCGTCGGCGTGATCCGCTTGTGCGACGTGGAGAGCTACGCCCACGTGCTGCACCTGGTCTCCACGCTGCGGGGCCGCTTGCGGGCCGATTGCGGACCGCTGGACCTGGTGCGGGCCGCCTTTCCCGGCGGGTCGATCACCGGCGCGCCGAAGGTGCGGGCGATGGAGATCATCGCCGAGCTGGAGCCCACCGCGCGGGGCGTGTATTGCGGCGCGCTGGGCTACCTGGGTTTCGACGGCGCCATGGATCTGAGCATCTTGATTCGCACCATCACGGCCGGCCGCGGCTGGTGGCACTCGGCCGTCGGCGGCGGGATCATCGCCGCCTCAACGGCCGAGCAAGAATACCAGGAAACGCTGGACAAGGCCGAGGGACTGATTCAAGCCATGAATGAGTGACGAGGAACGGGTGGCGAGGGACGAGTCAAGCAGGTTATGCTGAAGCATGATCTACGTGCCTGTCCCGTGTCCCCTGCCTACTGCCTGCTCCGCATGATCCTGCTTATCGACAACTACGACAGTTTCGTCTACAACCTCGCCCGCTATTTCGAGCGACTGGGGCAGACGACCCAAGTGGTTCGCAATACGGTGATCGACGTCGCGGGCGTGTTGCGGTTGCGGCCGGCGGCGTTGGTGCTCTCGCCCGGCCCGTGCGCGCCGCCTCAGGCGGGCTGCTCGTTGGAACTGGTCCGCCGGCTGCACGAAACCCTGCCAATCCTGGGGGTCTGCCTGGGCCACCAGATCATCGCCGAGGCGTTGGGCGGTCGGATCGTTCGCGCCCGGGAACCGGTCCACGGCCGGGCGTCGCTGGTATACCACGACGGCCAGGGCCTATTTCTGGGGCTGCCCAACCCGATTTCCGGCTGCCGCTACCATTCGCTGGTGGTCGACGAGCCCTCGCTTCCCGAGGGCCTGGAAGTCGCCGCCCGCACGGCTGACGGCGACGTGATGGCCATTCGTCACCGCCGCCTGCCGCTGGTCGGGCTGCAATTCCATCCGGAATCGATCCTCACCGAGCACGGCTACGCCCTGCTGGCGGCGTTCTTGCGGCAAGCGGGGATCGGCATCCCCGGCGAGGTGCCCGACCTCGCCAGCGAACGGGAGGAAGGGGACCGGTAAGGGCCCAGCAACTTCAACGATTGGGTGGCATGCCGTCACGCGGCGAAGCCGCGGGTCGGCATGTTTGTTGCCGAAAAATACATGCCGACCCGGTGCTGCGCGTCGTGACGGCATGCCACCCAGCCGCGATAAGTTTATCGAATTGCACCGCGACCCACCCCCGTCTTGCCCCCGCCCGGCGGCGTGGCATATATTGGAGTTCGATACGAACCGCGATTCCGCCTGGAAATCATGCCGAGGTCACCGATGAACCAACCGCTCAGTCGTCGCCAATTCCTGGGAACTTCCGCCATGGGCGTAGCCCTCGGCGCCGAAGCCTTCTCGGCCGGGTCGCCGGCCCTGCTCGCCAAGCAGCCCGGCTCGGCCGGCCCCAACGGCGATATCCGCGTGGCCTGCATCGGACTGCATGGCAAAGGCCAACACCATATGGCCGGGCTGCGGGCCGTGCCGGGGGTGAAGCTGACCGCGCTATGCGACATCGACCAATCGGTCCTCGAAGCCCGCACGGCCGCCCTGGAAAAGCGGATCAAGCACAAGCTCGATCGCTATAGCGATTATCGCAAGCTCTTGGACGACCGGAATATCGACGCCGTGAGCATCGCCACCTGCAACCACACCCACGCTCTGATCGCCATCGCCGCCATCGCGGCCGGCAAAGACGTGTACGTGGAAAAACCGTGTTGCCACAACATCTGGGAAGGCCGGCAATTGGTGGCCGCCGCGCGCAAATACGGCCGCATGGTGCAGCACGGCACCCAGGGCCGCAGCTCGCCCGCCATCCGCGAGGCGATGCAGAAGCTCCGCGACGGCGTGATCGGCGAGGTCTACATGGCCCGCGGTCTGTGCTTCAAGTGGCGGCCCACCATCGGCCATGCGCCCGACGAAGCGGTCCCGCCCGGCGTGGACTACGATCTGTGGCTGGGCCCGGCGCCGCAGCGGCCCTTCAGCCGCAATCGCTTCCACTACAATTGGCATTGGAACTGGGACTACGGCAACGGCGACCTGGGCAACCAGGGCGTCCACGAAATGGACATGGCCCGTTGGGGTCTGGACGTCGGGCTGCCCTCGAAGATCCATGCCGGCGGCGGGCACTTCATGTTCCACGACGATCAGGAAACTCCCAACTCACTGGTCACCATCTTCGAGTATCCCCAGCAGAATAAGATGATGGTCTTCGAAGTCCGCCATTGGATGACCAACCATGAAGGTATCAACGATGGGGACAGTAACGAGGTGGGCGTGACCTTCTTCGGCTCCGAAGGCTACATGCAGGTGAAGTATTTCGAGTACCACACCTACCTGAGCCAGAAGCGGACTCCCGGGCCCACGGCCAAGGCCCCCTCGAACGAGTACGAGCGGTTCATCGCCGCCGTGCGCAGCCGCAAGATCGACGACCTGGGCGTGGACATCGAGGAAGGGTATCGTTCGGCCGCGCTCTGCCACCTGGGCAACATTGCCTACCGGCTGGGCCGCACGGTCAACTTCGATCCGCGTAGCGAGACCTTTCCCGGCGACGCCCGGGCCAACGCCATGCTCACCCGCGAATACCGCAAGCCGTTCGTGGTGCCGAAAATCGTGTGATACGAATGGTGAGTGGCGAGAGCGATAACTGCTCAGTTGTGCGATGTGTAATCAAAGAACACCTGATCCTACGGAGTCTCCAAATGAACACTAAGATTTCCCGGCGTTCCGCCATGTCCGCCCTGGCCGGCAGCAGCGCCGCCGCGGCGGCCGCCCTGTCGCTCTCGGCCCGCCTCGGCTCGGCCGCCGACGAACCCGCCAAGCTCAAGGGACACATCAACCATTCGGTCTGCCGCTGGTGTTACGGCAAGATCTCCTTGGACGATCTGTGCAAGGCGGCCGTGGCGATCGGCATCAAGTCGATCGACCTGACTGGTCCCAAGGAGTGGCCCACCTTGGCCAAGTATGGGCTCACCAGCGCCATGGGCAACGGCGCCGGCATGGGGATCGCTAAGGGCTTCAACCGTCCGGAGCTGCACGATAAGCTGGTGGCCGACTACGAAAAACTGATCCCCCAGGCCGCCGCAGCCAAGATTCCCAACGTGATTTGCCTCTCGGGCAACCGCGAAGGGCTCGACGACGAGCAGGGGATCAAGAACTGCGCCGCCGGCGTGAAGCGGCTGATGAAGTCGGCCGAGCGGCACAAGGTCAACGTGGTGATGGAGCTGCTCAACAGTCGCGTGAACCACAAGGACTACCAGTGCGATCACACCGCCTGGGGCGTGAAGCTCTGCCAGCTCGTGGGCTCGGAGCGGTTCAAGCTGCTCTACGACATCTACCACATGCAGATCATGGAAGGGGACTTGATCGCCACGATCCAGAAGAACATCCAGTACATCGCCCACTTCCACACCGGCGGCGTCCCCGGCCGGCACGAAATCGACGATAGTCAGGAGATCAACTATCCGGCCGTGATGCGGGCGATCGCCGCCACCGGCTTCAGCGGCTACGTGGCCCAGGAATTCATTCCCACCGGGAAGGACCCGCTCGGCTCGTTGCGCCGCTGCGTGCGGATTTGCGACGTGTAGGATGGTATAATTGCGGGGTGGGCGTTTTGTATCCTTTTCGGAAAGGCGAAAGGCGATGAGTCACGAAGCGACGTAATCGCTTCTGCGACGTCAACCGTTCGAGCCGTTTGAAATTCGGCTCACGAACGGAGAGAAATACGAGATCCGCCATCCGGAAGTGGTCCTCTTGCTCAAATCGCGGCTGGTAATTGCCCTTCCCGACGACCGCATGGTGATCTGCCCGTTGTTGCACATTGCCAGCGTGGAAACGCTGCAATCGGCGTAGAACGGCCCGCCGGCTCTTCAACGGCATTCGCCTTGTTGGCCGTGCAAGGCCGCGGCGGCCTGGGCGAACTCGGTCGTGTCGCAGATGACTTGCCCGTCGCGGATGGCAATCGCCCGCCGCGCGTGCCGCGCGATCTCCTGGTCGTGAGTGACCACGACGATGGTGATGCGGTCGTCGCGATTGAGCTGCCCGAACAGCTCCATCACCTCGCGGCTGGTCCGCGAGTCGAGATTCCCCGTGGGCTCGTCGGCCAAAAGGATCGCCGGCTCGTTGGCCAGCGCGCGGGCGATGGCCACGCGTTGCTGCTGGCCGCCGGAGAGTTGCGCGGGGTGGTGGTCGGCGCGGGATTCCAATCCCACCTTTTTCAGCAGTTGCCGCGCGCGCTCCCGCCGCTGGCTGCCGCGCAATCGAGAACGGTAGAGCAGCGGCAGCTCCACGTTCTCGAGGGCGGTGGTCCGCGAGAGCAGATTGAAGTTCTGGAATACGAAGCCGATCTTGCGATTGCGGAGGCGGGCGCGCTCGTCGCTCGACATTTCTACGACTTCCTCCCCTTCGAGCAAGTAACTGCCGCGGGTAGGGTGATCGAGGCAGCCCAACGTATTCATGAGCGTCGTCTTCCCTGAGCCCGAGGCGCCCATCAGGGCCACGTATTCGCCGCGATCGATGCAGAGCGATATGCCGTCGAGCGCGCGGACCTCGACTTCGCCGAGCGAATAGGTCTTATGGATGTCGCGCAACTCGATCAAGGGCACGGGAATTTCTCTAATGCCGGCGTCGTCCTGAATCGCTTGTGGAGGCATGAGGTGGACGATATCTGCCGCGGGACGTCATTTCCGCTTGCCGCGTTTTGGCCCTTTACGGCCGGCTGCCGAAGTGGTAACCGTTCGCGGCGGCTGCTTCGCTTCGGCCTCGCCCAGGGCGCGGACGATCTTATCGACGGTCGCCACGTTGGGGCTGTGTTTGGCATGCTCCAATCGGCTGAGCGTTTCCACCCGAACGCCGGCACGCTTCGCCAACTCGGCCTGGGTAAGCCCAGCCGCCTGCCGCCGGCGAATGATTTTTCGCGCCAACACCACGCGGGCGGCCTCCACGGCAGGGTAGTTTCCATCGGCGTCCGGCGCCGGCATGGGCGGCTCCAAGGTTTCGCCCACCAACTCGCGGTAATCCGCCTCGGGGAGGACGACGAATCGCTGCCCGCCCAGGGTGATGGTTTGGACGTTTGTGGTCACCGATTACTCCTCGTAGAACTTGGCGCGATGGCCGATCTTCTCAACAATTACGGTCTGCTGTTCGACGCGGAATTGCAGGCGGTAGTCGTCCGTCCTAAGCCGCCAATGCCCCGCCAGGCGTCCGCCAAGCGGTTTTGCGCCACTGATGCGCGGCCACCTTTCCAGCCGCTCGTACAGTTTGGCCACCCGGGCGACAATTTCCGGCGGTAGCCGGTCGAGTTGTTCCAGGGCCTCGGGCGTGGTGACAACTGCGGCCATCACGCCATTTTTGCCCGACAAGACATGCTTGTCAAGTCAGGGCGTTATCCTGCATCCTTCATCCTTTCCCCAACGGGTCTTCCGGCCAGGCGTGTTTGGGATAGCGGCGGCGCAAGTCTTTGCGGACTTGCGCATAGGTGTTCTTCCAGAAGCTAGCCAGGTCGTCGGTAATCTGCTGCGGACGCATGTTGGGGGCCAGCAGATGACAGAGCACGGCAACGCGACCCCCGGCCACGCGCGGAGTCGCCAACAGCCCGAAAATCTCCTGAATCCGCGCGGCCAGGATTGGCGGTTTGCCCAACTCGTAACGCAACGCGATCCGGCTGCCGCTGGGCACCTGGATGCGCTCGGGGGCCTCGCGTTCGACCGCTTGCCGCTGCACGCGCGTGAGCAGACCTTGGATCACCGCCCGCCATGGCGCTTTGCGCAGTTCGGCGAAGGAGCGGCAGCCGGAAGCAACGGCCGGCAACAGCGCCCGCAGCCCCGGCTCGTCCAACGCCGGCAACTGCAACTCAGGCATCCACTGGGCCAGGCACCGCACCCGGTTCACATAGTCGGCCGTGCCCGGATCGTCCCAGGGGAAAACCTCGTCCAACGCATCGAGGGCCGCGCGGGCCAGCACCGGCGCGACTTCGACGTCGGCGGGAAGCGCCTCGGGCGTTTCCTCCAGCAGTAAATCTTCCCAGTAGAGACGGCGGCGGGCGATCACGCGGCAAGTGTCGGCGTCGAACTCGACCTCGCCGCGCGTCGAGAGATGCTCGGCCGGCAGCCAGCGGCGCTCGACGGCCGAAGCCTGCCAGACCACGGCTTCCGACATTCCCCCATCGACGTCCACGGCGAGAAACAGCGGGGCGTTGCGGACCGCGCTCGACGGAGCCTGCCGCACGCCTCGCCCGCCGACCATCCGCCCGAAGCGGCTGCCCGAACTGGTCCGCCGGGCCAGGCGGTCGGGAAACGCCGCCAATAGCGCTCGCAGCACGGCCTCGTCGGCGGTGGTTTCGGCCGCGGCGGCCGACCGCCCCACGGCGCGGAGCAATTGATCGCGTACGTGCAGCAGCATGCGGGCGGCCGAAGCGTTGATCCGTCCCAACGGCGTATCAAGCCGGCCCGACTGCTCGAACTGTTCCAACGCGGCCACGCGGTCCAACACGTCCGACTCGGAAGCGGCCGCGGCCTCGGTCGAAAAAGGGGTCGGGAACCTTTTGCCGGAACGGCCCGGAGGGTGCTTCGCACAAAAGGTTCCCGACCCCTTTTTCGGTGCATCCTCTTCCGGCCGGGAAAATGGATCTCGCTCCGAGAGCAGCGCCGCCGCCAAGGCAACCGCGGCGGGCTGACCGAAACGGCGGCCTTCCAGGAGCATTCGCGCCAGTCGCGGGGTGAGCGGCAACCGCGCCATCGCTCGGCCGAGCTGCGTTACCTTCCCCGCGGCGTCGATGGCGTCCAAGCGGCGGAGCAGGGTTTCCGCCTGCTGAAGCGCGGCCTCGGGCGGCGGCTCGAACCAGGGAAATGCGCGGAGGTCGTTCTCGCCCCAGGCCCGTAACTGGAGCACCGGCCCGGAGAGATCGAGGCGGCGTATTTCCGCTTCGTCGTGGGGCGGGCGGAGCCGATGGGTCCGCTCCGGCCAAAGCCGCAGACAGACGCCGGGCCGCGTCCGTCCCGCGCGGCCGGCGCGCTGCTGGGCCGAGGCCTGCGAGATTCGCACCAGTTGCAGCCGATCCATGCCCAGGCGTGGATCGAAGAGCAGCGAGCGGGCGACGCCCGTGTCGACCACGCCGGTGATCCCCTCGATGGTGATCGACGTTTCCGCCACGTTGGTCGCCAGCACCACTTTGCGGCGGTCCAAGGGTGCGAGGGCCTGGTCCTGTTTTTCCGCGGGCAGGTCGCCATACAACGGCACCACGGCCAGGTTGCGCGCGTCGGCCAGCGGTTGCAAGCGGCGGGCCGTCTGGCGGATCTCGCCCACCCCGGGCAGAAACACCAGCACGTCGCCATCGGTCAGATCGAGGATCCGCCGCGTGGCCTCGGCGGCGCGGTCGGCGATCGTGCGACGTTCCACGTCTTCGAGGTAGGAGATTTCGACCGGGTGCAGCCGGCCCACGCTTTCCACCGCGGGGCAGCCGCCCAGGTATTGGGCGATGGGCTCGGGAGCGAGCGTGGCCGACATCACCAGCAGCTTCAAGTCGGGGCGAACGGTCTGCTGCACGCGGCGGACCATGGCCACGGCCAGGTCGCTGTCGAGGCTCCGCTCGTGGAACTCGTCGAAGACCACCACGTCGACCGCGTCCAGAAACGGGGCATCCTGGAGCATTCGCAACAAGATGCCTTCGGTGACCACCTGGATTCGCGTCCGCGACGTCATGGCGCGGTCGAATCGCACCTGGTAGCCGACCTCGTCGCCCAAGCGTCCGCCGCGTTCGAAGGCCATTCGCCGGGCGCACGCGCGGGCAGCCAACCGTCGCGGCTGCAAGACCACGATGGCCCCGCGGCCGGCCAGGCCGGCGTCTAACACGGCCGGCGGCACTCGGGTGGTCTTGCCTGCTCCGGTCGGCGCCCGCAGCACCACGGCGCCCGCCGCGCGCAACGCCGCCAGCACTTCCGGCAACACCGCGTCGATAGGCAGCGGGGCGAGGGGCATGGAGATTCAACGGGTGGACCGTGGACGAAGCTGATGTCTCAGAGAGTAAGCGTTAAACCGCAAGCGATCCACAACCCTCGCGTGCGGTTTAACGCTTCACCGTTCACCGTCCGCTGTCCACCCTTTGCCGCTCAGGCCCGCCAGGGCCGCGGGCGAGTGTGGAGCTTTGCGAGGGCGCTGATGGCGATCTTCGCATCGTGCTCGACTTGGAAGTCGAACATCCCGGCGATGATGAAATCGGCCCCGTGGCGATAGGCATGGGGAAACGCCACTTGCGGTTGCAGGGCGCCGGCGGCCATCACCTTGAAGGCGATCCAGGGCTTGTCGATCGACTCCATGAAGGCCGCGGTCTTCTCGGCGTCGAGGCACCACATGTTGTCGTGGTAGGTGCCGGGCTCGGCGCTTTGCCCCTTGTACCAGCACCACTCCTCCCGCTTCGCCGGGAGCGTGGCCGACCAGTAACGGTCCATGTGGAAGGTCTTCACGTAGAAATCGGGGTTGAGCTTGTTCTTCTCGCAGGCCATGGGCACTTCCAGCGAATGGCTGCCCATGCCGGACGGCACGCCTTGCGCCTTGGCCAGGTCGATGGCCCGGCCCAACACGTCGAGCTTGCCGCCCATGACGTGCTCGTCGGCCATCATGCCGTGGGGATAGAGCATGGTGGCGCCTTGATCGACCAGGCGCTTGATGGTGTCGGCCATCTGGACCTTGTCGTCCTCGACCGGGTAGCAGGCCAAGGTCTGCATCTTGCCGCCGCGCTCTTTGTTGTACTTCAGAATCGGGTCCCAGGCGCGGGGGTCGATCTGGATCGTATTGATGCCGCAGGCCTCGGCCAGCTCCAGGGTCTCGAAGACCTTCTGCTCGGTGTTGTAGGCCTTGAAGAGCTGCGATGTGTAGATCAAATCGCGGCTATGGGCCCAGCCGCCGATGAGGTTGCCGCCGATCAGCAGCCGGCTGACTTTGACTTTGCCGATCTTGCCGCAGGGCATGCTGCCGGTGGGGATTTCGGGCTTGGGCTTGATCGGCTGGCCGGCCCCCTCTTGGACGGCCGCCAAGAGAATCTTTTCCTCCAGGCCAAGGCCCGCGCCGATCCCGGCCGCCCCCAGCACCGCTTTGTTCAAAAACCCGCGACGGTCGGTCTTTTCAGCCATGGCTGTTGGTCTCCCTGAATTGCGAAGAATTCCCCTGGATTTCGCGCGAACCGCGGTTTTACCGCCCGTGGTCGCAACATTCCACTTTACCTCGGCCGGCGAAAAACCACAAGCTCGCAGCCCCCCTTACGCAGGTCGAGTGCTCATTCCTCGTACGCCCGGATGCCGAACACGCGGGCCGAGGGGTCGCCGTTGGTGGCCAAGATGGTCAACCGCAGCTTGGCGACGGTCACGGCCGCAAAGCGGTGCACGCGGCGGCGTTGGAAGTTGCCCTCCACGGCGGCGAGATCCACCCATTTGTTTCCATCATAATACGAGAGCCGGTAATCGCGGACGCATTGCGGCACCACCGCCACGTCGTGGAAGGGGGCATTCATGTCGGTGTCGAAGGTCAGATAGACCGTGTTGAGCCGCGTCGGCCGGTCGAATCCCATCTCGATCCATTGCGGCAGTGGCTCTTTGGGCTCCGAGACCCAGAGGTTCGAGGTCCGCCCCACGATGCGGCCGATGCCGCTGGTGACGTTTTCCACGCGGTAGTCGGTAGGATAACTCAACGGCGGTTGCGTAAATAGGGCGTAAAACTGGCCGGCCGTGACATGCCAGGGCCGGCCTTCGCCCACGCCGCCGTAGGCCCGGCAGGCTTCCGCCGGGGCCCGGTCGATCAGCGCCCAGGCGATCCCGTCCATCTTGGGCAGCCAGACCCAGAAATAGGGTTTTTGCACTTCGCAGTCGACGCGAAACTCGACGTCCGTTTCCCGCAGTGGCGGCACCAGCGCGCTGGCCGTGGCCAGGTCGACCTTCGAGGAGAAATCGCCCGAGGCTGCCGCTTCGCGCAAGTGCAGCGTAATCGGCGCCGGCTTGGCGCGATCGGATTTCAAGCGGAGGAAGACCGACTGGAACTTGCCGGGTGTCCCGCGGGGGAACATCACGGCCCGGCACGTGGTGAGCGGATGGCCCGGCCTGCTCTGGATCTGCGGCAGTCCGAACTGCTCGAACTGCGCCGTGCTGGAGGCGCTGAGATGGGCCGTGCTGGCGAGGTCCAAGGGGTCCTGGTTGGTAAGCTGGGGGATGTACTGATCGTATTTCAACAACGTTTGTTGCAGCAAATCGAGTTGATCGAGGAGCAACCGCCGCGGCGAGAGGCCCAGCTTCAGGCACAGCGCCGCCGCGGTGCCGGCGGCCTGGCCCAAGGGGGAAAGCGTGCCCTGCACACGGACGGTGCCCAGGGCCATGTGCGTCACACTGACGTCGCGGCCGGCGAAGAGCAAGTTGCCGATATTCACGGAATACAGGCAGCGGAAGGGAATACCGTAGATCGGCACCGTCACGTCGCTGTGGAACGGCCCTTCCTTGCCGGAATAAATTCCGCGGGCGTGATGCACGTCCATGGGCCAGCCGCCATAGGAGATTCGATCGGGGAACATCGTCGCACTCTGCACGTCGTTCTGGTTGAGGATATAATCGCCGATCAATCGCCGGCTCTCCCGCTTGCCTTCGGTGATGGGCACGAAGGCCAAGGCATAGTTGGCGGCGCGCTCGCGCAATGGCCAATGGTTCTTGATGTAGTCCCAATAGCCATAGCTGATGCGAATCAACTCGTCGCGGGATTTCTCCGCTTCGGAAAGCGTGTCGATGGTTCCCTCGCGCTCCAGCCACCACTCGCCGCCGAGCTGCGTGATCGTGCGGCCGAACTGCTCGGGCGGAGGAAGCTTGGCGGCCCAGGGGGGCGGCACGTAGGCGACCGGCTTGCCCATGTTCTCCGCGCGGTAGGAAAGCGCCAACTCGCCCATCAAGCAGCCGCTCATGTTGATCCGGTCGGACCGCTCAGGGGCGAAACTTTCATCGAACTCTTCCCGCGACTCGCGGCCATGGCGGTACTTGGCGCCGGCATAGAAGCCCAGCCAGCCGTCGCCCGTGCAATCGATGAACATCTTCGCGCGATAGGCGGTGATGCGGCCGGTGAGGGTATCGACGGCCTGCACCCCGGCGATGGTCTTCGGGTCGGCCATCTCGGCGGCGATCACGCGGCGGTTGAGAAACACGGTGAGGTTCTTCTCGCCCTCGGCCAGCATCTGGAAGGGCTCGCTCATCTTGGGAAAACCATAGCGGGCCTTGATCCGGCCGGCCTCTTCGATGATGCCGCTTTCGCGGGCGTTGGCGTGCAGGCTGCCGGCGCCGTTGATGGGAACGCCCAGCTCGATGCTGGAATTGCCGCCCAGCACGGGGCGGTCCTGAATCAGGGCCGTCTTGGCGCCCAGCCGGGCCGCGGCCAAGGCGGCGCAATTGCCCGCCGCGCCGGCGCCGGCCACGATTACGTCGAACGCGCCGGCGAACTGCGGCGCCAACGAGAGACCGGTGAGGCGGCTGCGCTCTTTCTGTAAATCGTCGAGCCGCTCGGGCGGGACGTAGCGTAGATCGGTGGTCAGCAGGATCGCATCGCAGCGGCCGTAGTAGCCGGTCAGATCGTGCAAGGCGATTCGCGCCGGACCTTGTGACAGTTGGAAGTCGCCGCCGGATTGCCAGATCCAGGCCTCGCTGTCGGCGGCGCCGAAGATTTGCGGCGAACGCTTGCCTGCCAGGGAGACCGCGAACTTGCCCGGAGCGAAAGGGCGATACCAGTTCTTGGCGCGGACCCAGAGGCGGTACTTGCCCGGCTTGGGGATCTCGACTTCGGTCGACGCATCGCGCACAGGCACGCCCACGCTGGCGGCGATCAGATAGCCCGAGCCCATCAGGTGCACGAACTGCGTATCGAGGCGCCAGCCGCCGTAGTTGGCGAAATCTTCGGCGTCGATCCAGAGAAAGCCGTCCTGGAGCATGGTCGCTTTGCGGGCCGGTTTGCGGAGCAGGGGAAACTCGTTGCCGATCCAGCACGGCTCGAACGCGGTGTTCCGTTGGGCGGCTGCGGCCGCAAGTCCCGCGGCGTACGAGGCGCGAATCTCCTCGGCGCTCAAGGCCCGCTGGTAAATCCGTGCTTCGTCGATCAGGCCGCGGAAATGCCCCTGGCCTTCGTAGCCGCCGATGCCGCAACTGTTGGGGCCTTGGTCGATGCGGCCCGTCTGCGGCCGCGGCACGGCGGGGTCTTCGCTGCCGTTGATGAACAGCCGCATCCGCCGCCCGTCGTAGGTGGCGGCCAGGTGATACCACTGCTGGGCCGACCAGTCGGTCTTTTTTGCGTTCAACGATTGCCGCTGGCCGCCGATCCAGAGCAGGAATGCCAGCCGCCGACCGGCGAACCGCAGCGCATACGAATTGCTCTTGCGAATCACGGTCGACGTGGTTTGCTCGGGCAGCGCCCACGGTTGAATCCAGGCTTCCAGCGTGATCGCCCGGGTGGGCGAAAGGCTTTCACTGCCCGGGCAGGAGGCCCAGGCCGTTTGGCCGTCCAGCTCGAACCCGGTGTTGCGAATCCCTTTCACCAGCCGGCCGGAGACGATCAGCAGGTGATTGCCGTGGCCCGACGCATCGGCCGCGAGCCGGCCCTGGCTCTCGTCGAAACTCCACGCGGCGACCAGTCCAGCCGGGTGCGAAGCAGCGGCGGCCGCCGCCGCGGCATCGGCCGAAGCGGAGAAGAGAGTCAGATAGGAGAAGCCTGCGATCATCAAGGCGGCTATGCGCATCGGTCTGTTTTCCTGTTACAACGGGTCAAACTATTATAACGTCTCTCGGATACTCTTAATCCCCCTCCGGTCGTTTCCGCGCCCGGGCCTCTTTCCCGTCCTTCCACAGGTCCACGGCCACGGCGTTCTTTTGCGGCGCGCCCGGCGTGCTGCGCCCTTGGGCGACGTACTTCTCCAGCAAGGCCGTCAGCCGCCGCACCACCTCGGGATGTTCGGCCTGCAGGTTGCGCCGCTCGCGGATATCGGCCGTCATGTCGTAAAGCTGGATGTCGGGCAGGCCCTGCTTGACCGCCTGGCGGTCGACGGGCGCGGTCCAACCGCCGCTGCCGGGGCACAATTCCAGTTTCCACGGGCCCTGGCGGATGCAAAACTTGCCGAACACCGAATGGCACACCAACGCCTCGCGGAGCGGCTTATCGGCCCGACCCAACAGCGCCGGTCGAATGCTCACGCTATCCTCGGCCGCATTGTCGGGCAGCTTCACGCCCACGATCTCCGCGCAGGTGGCCGTCAAGTCCATCAGGCTCACCAGTTGATCGCTCAGCGAGCCGGGCCGCACTCGCCCGGGCCAGCGGACGATAAACGGCACGCGATGCCCGCCGTCCCAGATGTCGGCCTTGGAGCCGCGGAGAATCGAACTGGGGTTGTGGCCCTTGGCCAGCAGCGCGGGAAAGTCGGCCGAAGGCGAGCAGCCGTTGTCGCTGGTGAAGAACACGAGCGTGTTGCCGGCGAGCTTTTGCTCGTCGAGCGCGCGGAGCACCTGGCCCACGCAGGCGTCGGTCTCCATCACGAAGTCGCCATACGGATTGAGCCCGCTGCGGCCTTGCCACTCGGGCGTGGGCGCGATGGGCGTGTGCGGCGCGTTGAGCGGCAGGTAGAGGAAGAAGGGGTGGCCGGAACGGGCCGCGGCGGCGCGCTCGGCAACGTATTGCACGGCTTTCCGAGTGAGGGTGGGCAACACGTCCACGGCCTCGAACGGCGCCGCGCCGGGGCCCGGCCGGGTGAGCGCGCGGGGCTTGCCGAGCATCATGGGGAAGACCTTGTCGACCGTGGGCACGGCCGTGACGCGGTCGTTCTCGATGAACGTGTAGGGCACCATGTCCAGCGACGCGCTGATGCCGAAATAGTAGTCGAAGCCCACGCTGTTGGGACCATTGGCGATGGGTTTCGTAAAGTCGATGTTCCAGCCTTCGGGCCCTTTTTCGACATTGTCGTCGAAGGCCGGGCAGCCCGGCTTGCGCGGCCAATCCATGCCCAGGTGCCACTTGCCGATGCAAGCCGTATGGTAACCCTGGCGGCGGAGCATCGCGGCCACGGTGAGCCGGCCGGGCTCGATCAGCCGCGGCGAGGTCCCGCCCAGCACGCCGCTTTGCAGCCGGCTGCGCCAATTGTAGCGGCCGGTGAGCACGCTGTAGCGGGTGGGAGTGCATACCGCCGACGTGCCATGGGCGTCGGTGAAACGCATCCCGGATGCCGCGAGCCGATCGATACTGGGAGTGGCGATCTTCCCCTCCGGGTTGTTCGAACGCACGTCGCCGTAGCCCAGGTCGTCGCAAAGGATGAAGACGATATTGGGCCTCTCCGGGGGCGGCGCGGCCACGTGGGCTTGGCACACGCCGCCGGCCGCCAGGGCCAGAACGCCGGCCAACGTGGACAACGCCCACATTCGGTGGACCGCGGACGGCGCACGGCGGGAGTGGGCGGTCGGCAGTGGGCAATAGGCAGTTGCGCGATACTTCATCCTTTGTCCCTCAATAACACGAACAATGACTGTCCCTCAATAACACGAACAATGACGCCGCGGTTGTTATGCTACCCCGACCATCGTCCACCGTCCACCGAGAGCCCGGGAAAGGAGGATGCCGCAAGAATTCGTGACCAGCCCACCAACCCCGTCACTGGTGAACGCGGTGGAGAATCTACGCTACTGGCGGCGTGACAGCGTTACTGCCCGGCGCCGTTAAAAGAGCTTACCAAACCCGTCGCTGGCGGGTGGTTGACGCTAGCTCGGCCAGGCAACACAATGGAGGCCAGTCGCCGACCGGCCATGTTTTGCCGGCCAAACCCGCCGCGGATGCGAAATCCGCTTCGCCGCAGCGTTCCAACAGCAGAAAAGTTCCTGTCAAGAAAGGTCTGCCATGAAGAACTGTTTGTCGTGTTGCACGGTTGTCGTTTTCCTGCTCCTCATGGCGCTGGGCGTGTGCGAAACTCGGGCCGACGTCAAGCTGCCCAAGGTGCTCAGCAGCCACATGGTATTGCAGCGCGAGCGGCCGCTGCCGATCTGGGGTTGGGCCGATCCCGATGAAGACGTGACGGTGCGGTTGGACGATGCGGCGGCCTCCGCCAAGGCCGACGCCCAGGGCAACTGGAAGGTCGTTCTGCCGGCCGTGACGGCCGATGGCAAGGCCCACCGCATGACCATCCGCGGCAAGAACACGATCGAACTGGACGACATCCTCATCGGCGAGGTGTGGATCGGCTCCGGCCAGTCCAATATGGAGTTCAGCCTGTTGGGGAGCACGGGCGGCAAGGAGGCGGTCGCCGCCGCCAACTGCCCACAGATCCGCCTGTTGCACGTCGAAAAGGTGCAGACACCGCAACCGGCCCGGGACATCGTGGTGTTCAACGGGCCGAAGGTCAAGAACCGGCCGGCACCGCCGCCGGCGACCGGCCCGGCCTGGAGGGTTTGCACGCCGCAAAATGTGCCCCTCTTTTCGGCCGTGTTGTACTATTTCGGGCAGCGGCTGCACAAGGACCTCAACGTGCCCTTGGGTCTGATCAACAGTTCCTGGGGCGGCTCGCCGATCGAGGCCTGGATCGCCTCCGGGACGAAGAACGGTGGCATGTACAACGGCATGATCGCCCCCGTCGAACCCTTCGCGATTCGCGGCGCGATCTGGTACCAGGGCGAGTCCAACGTGAATAACAAGACCGGCCCGACGTATGCGGACAAGATGAAGGCCCTCATCAGCGGCTGGCGCCAGGTTTGGGGGTACGATTTTCCCTTCTACTTCGTCGAAATCGCTCCCTGGTCCGGCAAGTACGAGCCGGGTCGTCTGCCGGCCCTGTGGGAGTTCCAGGCGGAGAGCCTGAAGATCCCCGCCACGGGCATGGCGGTGACGACCGACCTGGTGGACGACATCAAGAATATCCATCCCAAAAACAAGTTCGACGTGGGGAACCGGCTGGCGCTTTGGGCGCTGGCTAAAGATTACGGCAAGAAGGGTCTCGTCTACTCCGGGCCGCTGTACAAGTCGATGAGGGTCGAAGGCAACAAAATCCGCTTGTCGTTTGCCCATCCGGGCGGCGGCCTGAATTCACGCGACGGCAAGCCGCTGGAAGAGTTCGAGATTGCGGGGGCGAACGGCAACTTCGTGCTTGCCGAGGCGGCGATCGACGGCGACACGGTCCTCGTCGAGGCCAAGGAGGTCGCCGTACCCACTCAGGTGCGGTTCGGCTGGCGGAATGTCGCACGTCCGAACCTGGGCAACAAAGAGGGCCTGCCCGCTTCGCCGTTCCAAACCAACAACTGGCGGGGCGGCACGGGGGAGTGAACTCGATGGACAGTGGGTGCGGCGACTAAAAGGCTCTCGTTGAAGGAGGTGTCGTGCGATGCGCTGCCATGCCACGATCGGTACGTTGATCCTGGTCGTCATCCCCGTCATGGGGACGGCTGCCGCGGCCGCCAAACCGGAATCACCGCTTCCCATCAAATCCTTCTGCATCGACTTCAACTGGGGGCCCAAGGGGACCAATGGTTTTGCGGGCCCCGGCGTTTGGGCGGATGCCTCGCCGCAGGCGCACGTCCGCTGGTACGAAGGACTGGGGGCGAACGTCATCCAGACCTTCGCCGTGTCGTGCAACGGCTACGCCTGGTACCAAGGCGGGATCATCCCTTCGCAGCCCGGCCTGAAGTTCGACTTCCTCACCGACGTGGTTCGGCTGGGCCATGCCAAGGGAATGCGCGTAATGGGCTACTACTGCGTGGGCGCCAACACGCATTGGGGCCGACAACATCCGGATCTCAGCTACGGCACGCCCAGCGCGCCGCACATCCCTTTGACGACGGCCTATCTGGACTACCTCTGCGCCTCGATCGCGGATGCCCTCAATCGCACCGGCATGGACGGCTTCATGATCGACTGGGTGTGGAACCCGTCGCGACGAATCTCGCCATGAAACCGCCGCGGGGACTGCTGCCCTTCGTCTCGATCATTGCCTTGCTGGTAATATGGCCTGCCGAGCTGCCGGGGGCGGGGACCGTGAATTCGGTGGGAATGACGATGGTGTCGATACCGGCCGGGTCGTTCAAGATGGGACAGGACAAACGGAACACGGACTATCGCTGGCACTGTTCCCTGGAAATCGACCAGGGGGCGGACTGGGACGAGCTGCCCACGCGCCAAGTGGAGATCACAAAGCCGTTTGCGATATCGGCCGCGGAAGTGAGCAACGCGCAGTACGAAATGTTCGAGCCCAATCACAGGGCCGCGCGGAGGATGAGCAAGAAGATATCCAAGGAAGACGATGCGGCAGTGGTGAATGTGAGCTGGGAAGACGCCGCGCGTTACTGCCAGTGGCTATCGCGGAAGGAAAAGAAGCATTACCGTCTGCCCACCGAGGCGGAGTGGGAGTATGCATGCCGCGCCGGGACGACGACTTGTTACCATTACGGCGACGTCCTGCCGGATAAGTACCAGCCGATGAATGCGGACTTTCTTGTGCAGATGGACCTCTATATTCCGGAGCGGAAGAAAGCCCCGCCGTACTACGCATTTTTGGACAAGATATCGTTGCTCCGGATGCAGCATCCGCCGAACGCATGGGGACTTTACGACATGCACGGGAACGCGCAGGAGTGGTGTCTGGATTGGTACGCTCCCTACAACGCGGATGACACGAAAGACCCGTTGGGTAAAGCGGGAAATTCCCGAGTGATTCGTGGGGGCGCCTTTTCCTGCTGGGGCCGTTTGCTGCGGTCGGCCAACCGCTCTTCGATGCTGCCCGGCATGCGTACCGTGCAGACGGGATTTCGCGTGGTGGCTGGAGCGGATCTGGGGCAGATCGAGAAGATTGTTCCGGTGCCCGAGTTTGCCGCGGCGAAAGCGGTCAAGCCGTATATCGATCCTTCCTATGATCCGAAACGGCCGTTGTTCGAGGGGCCGACCCAATACGTGAAAATCCCGCCCAATTCCCTGGGCCCGCTCTATTCGGCGCACAATCATGATTCCGGCGTTGCCTGCATGCCGAATGGCGACGTTTTGGCGGTCTTTTACTCCACGGTGCTGGAAGGAGGGTGTGAGTTGGCCGTAGCCAGCAGTCGCTTGAAGGCGGGGTCCAAAGAGTGGATGCCGGCGGAACCGTTCTTCGATACGGCCGATATGAACGACCACGCGCCGGCGATATTCGTGGATGGAAACACGGTCTATCATTTTAACCTTAGCGGAACGTGGAAAGGTTCTTTTGTGCGCACGTCAACGGACAATGGCTATACGTGGACGCAGTTCCGCCCTTACTGCCAGGAAGATCCCGCGGGTCAGCCCAACGAATCCACGATCAAGACCCACGACGGGAGGCTTTTAGGCACATTGGATGGCCCCAATGAAACTTCGGAAGTTGTGGAAAGCAGCGATCATGGCAACACCTGGAAGATGCTCACCCGCTTGGACGACGGGGAACATGAGACCCCTGGAAGAACGGGAAAGGCGATTGCGGGAATCCACACCGCGATGGTGGAATTGTGCAACGGCGATTTGCTGGCATTTGGACGCGTGGATAAGACCAGACGGCTTGTGGCGTACCGTTATAAACTGCCGCAGAGCCTGTCGAAGGATGGAGGAAAGACCTGGACCTATAGCGTCAGCGAATTCCCCGCAGTCACCAGCGGACAGCGCATGACGATGAAGCGGCTCAAAGAAGGCCCCATTTTGCTCTCTTCCTTCAGCGACCGGCTGCTGCGCGAGAAGGCCGAAGAAATTGGGAAGGTCGGCCTCAACACCGTCGCGAATCTTAAGTCAGCCGTCCGGCGGGAAAGTGAACGGGACGGGATCGTGGTATGCGATGGCAAGGGCGGAGAATCCAAAGGGTTCGGGCTTTTTGCGGCACTGTCTTGGGATGATGGGAAGACATGGCCGGTAAAGCGGCTGATCGTACCCAAGAAGTTGCCGGCCCGTATCGAAGGCACCGACGGCGGCCTACAGAGAATCGATGCCGCGCATGCCGAACCGAACGGTTACCTTGCCATGGCACAGGGAGCCGATGGGCGGATCCACTTGCACTCCAGCAGAAACGACTATCTGTTCAATCTTGCATGGTTGACGGCGGGAACCCTTCACGCCGATATTCCGCGAGCGGGGAAGTCCACGGAATGAGCGCGTCGTTTATCCCCAGAACCGAACCATTGCCGCTCAGAACTGCCAGCCTTTACGATAGTCGCGACTGAGAAATTGATTCAACTCGTGCAGGTTGGTGACTTTCATGTTGGGCCCGTCCCACTCGACCTTTCGGCCTTTGCCGGCGTGCTGCGCCAGGTTGCCCAGCAGGGTGAACTCGGTCAGCCGGGCCGCATAATCGAAGCCCGTCGCCGTATCGTTCTTGCCTTCGCGAACGGCCCGCAAAAAATCGGCGAACGAACTTTGCGGCCGCGGCAACGACTTGGGCGGCTCGGGGATTTCCTTCATCTTGGCCTTGGGCAGGACGTGCATGTCGCCGCCATAGCAGCCGGTATAGATAATCCCCTTCTCGCCCACGTAGAGCGAGCCGCTGCTGTCGAACTTCTCCTCGGGGTACTTCTTCTGCAGCTCCAGTAGCAGCGGCGGCAGATTGCGCGGTCCCTTGACGGTCGCGGCGGCCTTCTTATGGCCCTTAGTCTGATGATCGCCCGGGTCTTCGTCGCCGCGGCGGCCGTCGTACCAATAGGCCTTCATGGGCGGCATGTCCCCGCGGGCAGGGAAATCCCAGCGGATGGTCGTGCCAACGGGACAACGCTCCTCGGTGCCTCCGAAAAGCTCCTCGATTTCAATACTCGTCGGGTGTTGCAGCTTGAGGGACCAGTAAACGCCGTCCAACACGTGGCAGGCCAGGTTTCCCAGCGAACCGTTGCCGAAATCGTACCACCCGTGCCATTCGTGCGGGTGCAGATCCTGGTGGAAATCGCGAAATGGGGCCGGACCGATCCACTCGTCCCAGTGCAAACCGGCCGGCACCGGTTCGGAGGGTGGACGTGGACCGCGCCCGCCGTTGGCCCGGTTGGTCCAACTGTAGGTCGCGGTGATCTTGCCGATGGCCCCGACCCAAACGTACTCGCACAAGCGGCGATAGCCCTCTTGGCAGTGTCCTTGATTTCCCATCTGCGTGGCGACTTTCGACTGCGCCGCCATTTGGGCCAGCTTGCGGGCCTCGGCAATGTCGTGGCACAGCGGTTTCTCGCAATACACGCCTTTGCCCAACTGCATGGCAATCATCGTGGGCAGCGCGTGATGGTGGTTGGGCGTGGCCACGAACACGGCGTCGATCTGTTTCGACAGCTTGTCGAACATCTTGCGATAGTCGTTGAAGCCCTTGACCTTCTTGCCATCCTTGCGCGAACCTTGTGCGGCCGCCAGGTGTTTGTCATCGGCATCGACCACGGCCACCAGGTTCTCGCCTTTCACCGCGGAGAGATGCGATTGGCCGCGGCCACCGCAGCCGACGACCGCGCAGTTCAGTTTGCCGCTGGAACCGCCGGCCGCGAGAATGTTGGGAAACGCAAAGAGATGGCCGGCCGAGAGGGCGCCGCCGGCCACCCCGGCACGCTTCAAGAACGAACGTCGGTTGCATCGGGTCTTCATGAGTTCATCCTTCTTCACTAGTTTACGGGGCAGTTTTTACGGGGGAGGGTTTCTTCGGCTCGTCGGGCTTCGCGGGCTTGGCGGCCGGTTGTTCTGCCGCCTTCACGGTCGGGGGACTTCTCATAGGGGTGTGCCCCATTGGCTGGGGGGCTCCAGAGAAATTGGCGTGTCCAAAGGCAGCTTCACGACCATATCCTGCCTGTGTTTTTTCGGAGAGCCCGCCAGAAATCCTCCGGCGGACGAGTACGGCAAGCGGAGCTAGGGGCGGGTCGCATTATTATAGGATTCCGCTGTTCTTGCCGTCAATCATTTGGGCGGGAGTGCGATTTGATCCTCGGCGTTTCGTCTGAAACCTCCCAGGCCGCCGCCCGCTTTGGGCCGCGCGGATCGACCTCCGGGCTCGCGATGGCTATCGAGCCGTGAAGGCGGTCAACCTGCACATCCGCTGGGACGGTTACGTCGTCCATAACGACGCGGAACCGTTAGAAGTCGTACCACAGGCCTACGCCCAGTTGTTCTTCGAAGCGGTTGTAGAATTGGTACTGCTCGCTCATGCCATTGAAGTAGAACAGGCCCACGCGCGTGAGGCGGTCGTCGCGCACACGCCAAGCCTGCCCCAGCTCGAAATCCACGTTTCCGCCAAAGTTGTTCTCTTGCCGAAGGTGGCAGTTTAAAGCGGCGAAGGGGCCTCCATGCCAGTCTTCGGGTTCGGCTTGAAGGTATTCGCCGCCGAATTGGAACTCCCAGGGTTCGGCTTCGCCAGTAACATGGACCGCACAGCCGACTTCGGAATAGAAACGGAGAGTGGACAATGGTCGTACCGCGATGCCTAGCACCAAGGCATCGCGAACGTAATCGACGCGAGGAAACGTCGGGTTATCCATGAGAAACTTGTCGCCCAGGTGCGCGCAGAGATGGTAGTAGCCGAACTTGCCTTCCCACGGTCCCGAGTGAAGGGTTTCTTGGCTGCCGAAGCGATAGTCTGTCGATTCCAGCTCGGTGTTGTCGCCCACCTCCAACCGTGGAAAAGCGGCGCCTTCGAGGTCCCACTGGAAGCCTTCCGGACGGGGACCATCGACGGTGCCCCAGCGCAGCACGCCGACGTGTGCGCCAAGAGTTGAGTCCAAAACTTGAGCGTTGTTGCGACCATCACTCCACTGCGTGCCAAACCGCGATTCCTTGAGGCCCGCCAAATAGGCGGGGTACAGCAGTCCCGCGGGCATGAACTCCCACGTCGAACCACCATCGTGGCTCCCGCTCTGTTCTGTGGGAGGGTTCTTGACGTAACCCGGCTGGTGGAGCACCGTCGCATTGCCATCGGACTCCGCGTGAGAGGCCGGGAGGTTGCCATACGGGATGTCCATCGCCGGTTGATCCAGATCGGTATGGTCGCCGTCGTCCAGCGAAAAAGGGACGCCTTGGCCAGCCGGCGCGGGCGCTGTTCCAAGAGGATGACCACTGGAGACGGGATCGGGCAGCGTGCCTGGCTGCGACGCCGTTTGGAATTGCGCGTTAACTGGGGTGGCCAGCGAGATTGCGGCGAGCAGCGCAAGCGGCGCAATCAACATCGACATCGACGAACCGCAGCACAGCGGTAGCGACATTACCCATCTAGCCATCGCGCATTGCCACGGCCATGCCGGCAGTCTGGCCGCTGCCCAGGCGCGGTGCCGGAACCCGATAGGCCGAGTCGGTTCATCGAACAGGTTATCTACCTCCGCAACGCGAAACATTTTGGCTACGGACACTGGCAAAATCAGGGGAGTCCACCCATAAGACCTGGGCGGCAAAGGAAAAGCTCCTGGAGGTGCTTTGCCTTGGTATCGGTCTTTCCACCGGCGAAGGTTGAATGCGTCGGCAGGGCGTCCTGCTAGATGGTTCTGCCCGGGGAAAAAGACGGGTGCATTCGCTAACCCCTCGTACCGGGGTGCATGCTCTGCGATCATTTCCGCTAGACTACGGCCCCGCGATTTCAATGCATGGAGAAGGAGCAAAACCGATGGCGAAAAAAGCGAACGCGGAGATTGCGGGGGATTTCATTATCTTCCTGCGGCGGCAGGGACTTGAGGTGTTTAAGGAAACCCATACGCTTGGCGAGGCAACTCGTCATGAGTTTCTCTATATCGCACCCGTTGGAGAGCCGGGCGTGAATACGTCACTCCACGAGTTGGGCGAACGAATTCTGCCATGGCTTCAGGCCAGCGGTATCAGCAAATCTCATGCGCAGATCGAGCATATCTGTCGAATCATGTGGTCGAGCGCCGAGGATCGTACCTCTTCCGCGCAGCCGGCAGTCCAAGCCCGAAATGCGCGCAACCACGTTACGGCACAAACGGGCGATCATCGCCCCATTCATCGTCGGCACACATCCAGCTTGACGCATCTGAAATCCTGAAGGTGGTCACACAGTCGCGAAGGAAAGGAGTCTTGTCATGCGGACGTTACTGGCTTGCTCGCTGCTCATGGTACTTGCCACCTGCCAAGTCTCGGCGGCCCAATCAGCCGAAGACCCTTCCGGCCCACCGCCACCTGCTCCCGGCGAGGGCTTTGCCGGCGTCGTTATTGCCCCAAGTATTCCGCTCGTGCTGGTCCGAGGCTACGAGGAATCGCTTGGCGACGCATTATCCGAGAACGCCTTAACCGAAGAGGAGCAGCAAGATTTCCTGGTGGAATTCCAAGCCACGATGGCGGTCAAGCAGGCCAAGATCGATTTGCTGCGGGCGATCCACCAACTTGAAACGGTCGAGAAGAAGTGCAAGGGGACACAGGCCGGCGACGAGGCGGTGGCACTGCTGAAGTTGCTGCCGCAGCGGAAGGATTTGCAGCCCGGTCAATTAACCACGGCCACTGCCGCTCGAAAAAGAGCCACCCTGGCCCGCCACAATCGAGTGACCTCGCCCGCAGCAACGACGGTCAAGTGATCTGACGACCCTTGGAGGATTTATGATGGACAAAAAATGCGTGTTGTTTGTTGGTGTCCTTCTGGCGGGAACCATCCTGGGTTGGTCGTCGGCTGAGGCCGGAGGCGTGCGAATCGGGATTGGCATTCCCATTGGCGGCCCGGCCTATTACCCGCCACCCTATTACGCCTCAGGATACTATCCATATCCTTATTATGCGGCTCCGCCTGCGGTGTACGTGCAACCAGCCCCCGTCTATGGCCAACCGGCCCCCGTGTACGCGCAACCGGCTCCAGTCGTCCAGCAATATTACTACCCGCCGCCGGCATCGCCGCCACCGCCTCCACCCCGTCCGACCTGGGCGCCGCGCGATTACGACCCCTAATCGGCTCTCGCAACGGCAACCGACCACGCGGGTCGGATGCGGCCCGGGGAGGTGGAACAGCTACGGTAGTTTGGAACGATTCTTCGTGAGGAGCAGCCGTAAGTTACTCGATTGGCATCTCGGGCAATTCGAACGTCGGCAGCGGACGCCCCGTTTCCAGCAGGGTCTTGAGTCCGCTGAGAATAATGGGCCAACCACGGCGGCCGCCTTCGAGATACTTTTCGTCGATGCCCGCTGGGTGGAACTCGCTGACGGTGAACCGGACGACGTCGCCAAGCGGGTCAATCTGAAACGTGACGATGGCCTCGGGCAGATGGCGAAACTCGTCCATCCACTCGACGTGCCACGTCAGGACGAGGCGTCGAGGTGGATCGGCCTCCAGCACCTTGCCCTGCGAGTCGATTCGACCATCCATTATGAGGAGCTTGAACGACGAACCAGTTTTCCAGTCCGACTCCATGCGGCGGCCAAAGAAATAGTGCTTGGTGAAATCGCCATTCGTGAGTGCCTCCCATAGCTTTTCCGCAGTTGTGGCAATGTAAGTGAAGAATACACTGCTCGGCTTCTCAGTCATCGTTCTGTTCCCGAACTAGACGGTCGCCGATCTCCACGGATCGCCCGCTGCACCGCCTTAAGGTACGCGGTGCCATCTTTGGCGGTCGGCGTCAGGTAACCTCCTTCGCCGTTCTCATTCCAAGCGTAGATCAACAGGAGCCGCTGCGGTGTGGCCTTGTCGGGATGCTTATCCAGCCAGCGAACGCCAAGGCGCACGAACTCTTCGACCAGCTTGGGCGTGCGGTCGGGATACCACACCGACATCTTCTGGGGTGGAAGTTTGCCCTTTTCCCAGGGCCGACGATCCCAGCCGGCAGTGATGACCGGAACGTAAGGCAGCGGCGTTTTCTCGGCAAACTGGTTGAAAATCTGCTCGCTGCCGTCGATCAGTTTTCGGAACGGCTGGCTGCCACCGCCATTCATCCAACCACCGCTGTAGTTGTAGCCGGTCAAGATTGTGTAGCCCGAGCGAACCAGATCGGCCAGATGCTTTCCCGGCCCCGTGCAGGCAGCGATGGACACGCCCGGCAACCCCGCCTTCTTCGCCTTGGCCCGCAACGAGTCGAATGCCTTGCGGATCCCCTCCACGCCGCCGAAAGCCTTTTCCAATTCGTTGGAGGAGAAGAAGATGAGCAGCGGTTGGCCGTCCAATCGCAAATGGGTGGGTTTCTGGAATAGTTCGATCCATCTATCGCAGCAAGCATCCCAATCTTTGGGCCCGATGCGGAAACCCTTATGGTTTGCCACCATCAGGCAGAACTTCAATCGCTGGCAGTTGGGGGCCTTCAGGTACAGTTCCAGGGCGTTGTTGAGCGGCGTGGTCTTGGTCTTGCCTTCCGGGTAGTACCAGTCGAAGGCCCAGAAGGCGACGTCGTGGTCGGCACAATAGTCGATCTGCTTCTGCATGATCTCCACGGTGTCGTCGGTCCAATCCCACACCGGCTTCCGGTCGCCGAATTCGGTTTCCAGCAGCGGCGTAACGTGGCTCGTCTTGTTGTTCCAGCCGTCGAAGTAGTACAGGCCGACTGTGGCCTGGGGCTTGGCTTGCTGGGCCTGGGCATTCAGCGGAATAAGGACTGCAAGGCAAACAAACGCAATCAACCAGCCCGGCTTTCTCATGACACGTTCTCCTTTGGATTCATTCTCGATTCCTGGTGGGTCATTCTATCAGGAACCCCGACGGGCCGCAAAACTACTGCGGGGAGGAGTGGAGTTGTCGCCGCAGGTTCCAAGCCGCTCGGCCAAATGACGTGACCGAGAATCGCCGTGCGAATAATCGGCACATCCCTCGCATCCGGCCCGCCTGCCCTGGCCTAGCCTTGTAATATCCGTTTACGAGGGAAGATGTCGGGGAAGCAACATGCGGAAGCCGCAGAAGGTCGTGGTCGGTTTGGTTGGCGTTCTGGGCAGAATCTTGATCTGCACCGTGTTCCTGGCGGCGGCCCTGGGATACACGGCCGGTGATGTCCAAAACTTCTCCCAGGTCATCGCTGCAAAGGGATCTATTACCCCGGCATGCAACGCCGTTAAGCATTTTCCGCCGGCAAGCTACGGGGTTTAGGGGGAAATTGATCTCGACTTAGGAAGGGAGTTAAGAGAAAAGCCAGACTCCGTTTTTGACCACTTGGCAGTGCAAGTCAGAAA
>Ga0302320_10000839_pt1 | contig 72857 bp, 55 predicted proteins | sample Bog_T0_3_FD_202130 | JGI IMG/M metagenome (GOLD analysis project Ga0302320, IMG submission 202130) | Peat permafrost microbial communities from Stordalen Mire near Abisko, Sweden - Bog_T0_3 | ecosystem: Environmental > Terrestrial > Soil > Wetlands > Peat | place: Sweden: Abisko, Stordalen Mire... | reverse complement strand
TGCGAGAACTTCCTTCTCGGCCTTATCCCAGTTCTGCGTCGAGTGATCACCTCGATGGCCGTCACGTTCGTAGAGTTGATATGCCCTGGCTGCGATCTGCGGCTTTAATTCGGATGCGGATATGACTTCTGGATTCGGGCCGCTTGCGGGTTCAGATTCAATCCCAACTTTGCCGTGCGTTCCCATGTCTTCCTTGCCATGTGGCCCGGTAACAGGCTGGGCACTGGGCTCACCCTCTTCTCCTTTTCCGGCCTTGGACTCGACTTTGCCACTAGGCTGCGGTGCGGCCTTCACTCCTGAAGCGTGCTCATCCTTGGCACCGGACATCGGATCAGCCGTTTCATTAGGTTTACTCCCGGTTTCGGCATGTGGGTTGACCACGCTATTGTGAATATTCGTGTCGCCGCCCAGTCCCCCATCCTTAGCACTGGATGTCGGCTGACTTTGGTGTCCTTGTTGTGTGGCTTTCTGCGCATCCGCCCCGCCTTCAGCCTCATTTTTCGATGTCCCCACATGTTTTACCACTGATTTTTTCAGGGGATCGAAAATCCGATAGGCGAGCAATTTGATCCGGTCGTTGACCAGGAACCACAACACTGCATACCCCCATACAAAACCAGCCCAACCCCAGCCCAGTGGCGTCATGAACAACCCATAAACCGCGATTAATGTCGCCACTGCTTGGGTTCCGAATACTGCGACCAGCAAGATATTTGCTGGACGGATTGACCAGAAAGCACCGCGGGTTCGCGTGAGGAATATCGTCAAATGGCCGGCAATGGACAGCTTCAAGTACATCAGCGTCTGGATATGCGAGCGATCAAGATGATAGACACGCTCGCCGATATAGAAGAGGCCGAATGCGGCGATCACGCCGATGACGCCGAGTGCGGTTGAAACGCCCAACACCATGCGCATGTTCCACGACTCAGGATAATTTTTGAAATGCACCTTGTCGTATGCGATGGACAGAATCGCACCGTCATTGAGCAGGGCCAACATCACAATCATCACCGCTGTCAATGGATAAAAGTTGAAAACGAGAATCGCCAACGTCATGAACAGAAGGACGCGCAGTGTCTCCGCGATCCGATATATCGCGTAGCTGTTCATTCGTTGGAATATTCTCCGGCTTTCCTTGATCGCATCGATGACAACCGATAGGCCGGGCGTGAGGAGCACGATGGCGGCCGCCGCACGTGCGGCATCGGTCGCACTTGAAACGGCGATGCCACAGTCCGCCTTTTTCAGGGCTGGCGCGTCATTGACGCCATCACCGGTCATCCCCACAATGTGGTTATGCTTCTGCAGCACATCGACAATGTGGAACTTATGCTCCGGAAATACTTCGGCGAAACCGTCAGCCTTTTCGATGGATTCGATCACCGCCGCAGATTCGTCCTTTTTCGAGTCCCCAAGCGTATTGGCATCGAGAATATTTGTGCCCATTCCCAATTTCTTAGCCATCTCCTTTGCAATCGCTATTTGATCGCCGGTCACCATTTTCACCTTAACGCCCATGGTCAAAGCAGTAGCTATGGTCGCTTTCGCATCGTCCCGCGGCGGATCAAATAGGGGCAACACCCCGAGAAATTGCCAGGGCCCGTCGCCCTCAGACCTGGCAACACCCAGTGAGCGGAAACCACGTGTCGCAAAATCATTGACTGCCTTATCCGCTGTCGCCCTGCTGTCACCGACGTTGGCTGACAGGGCCAGCACCACTTGCGGAGCACCCTTCGTCACCTTGAACATCTTGCCGTCCTTGCCCTTGACCGTCGCTTCAGTGCGCTTATGGACCGGATCGAAAGGCATGAAGTGAACCACCTGATACTCTTTCAGTACGTCCTTATTCTTCATCCCCCCGAGGACGGCCAGATCAATGGTGTCGTTGTTTTCTGCGCGCGACGCCAGCGCTGCGCATAAGATGATGTGATCAGGTGGAGTATGATTGACGCTAAACGGATCCCCCAATGTCAGCTTGTTCTGGGTCAGCGTGCCGGTCTTGTCGGCGCACAACACATCTACGCCCGCCAGCTCCTCAATAGCCACCAAGCGGCTCACAATCGCTTGCTTCTTCGCGAGTATACGAGCGCCGACAGCCATGGTCACTGACAATACTGTTGGCATGGCCACGGGAATCGCGGCAACCGTCAGCACCAAAGCGAACTGCAACGTCGCGAGGATTTCGTCACCACGGTATATCGCGAAGCCGATGATGACCGCAACGAGCACCAGGGCGAGGATGATGAGGTAGTTGCCAATCTTCAAGACCGCTTTCTGGAAATGGCTGACAGTGATAGCCTCTTGCACCAGCTGCGCCGTTTTTCCGAAGTACGTATTTCCGCCGGTGGCATAGACCAGGGCACCGACTTCGCCGCGGCGGATTATGGAACCTGAGAAGACGGCCTCGCCCGCCTTGCGCGTGGCTGGTAAGGATTCGCCGGTCAGCGCGGATTGATCCACTGACACCTCATCGCCCCCCAGCAATCGCGCGTCGGCCGGAACAATATCACCCAGGCGGAGGCGGATGACATCGCCGGGCACCAGATCGCGCGATGGCGGGGTGATCCATTTGCCATCGCGGATCACGCGCGCTTTGATCGCCAACTTGGCCTTCAAGGCGGCGATTTCGTTGCCTGCTTGCCGCTCCTCCCAAAAGGCGACCACCGCGTTTGTGACGAGCAACAGAAGAATGATGAAGAAATCTGGCCAATGGCGGACCACGCCGGACAGGATCACCGCTACTTCGATCATCCAGGGAATTGGTCCCCAGAAATACGACAGCAATTTCAGCAGGAGATTGGTCTTCTTCTCGACGAGCTCATTTGGACCATATTGTGCGAGACGCTTTTTTGCCTCTGCATCGGTAAGACCATTCGGTGACGATCCCAATCGCTTCTCGACCTCAGCCATGGGGAGGGTTTTGAGATCGTTTTCCGGAGGTGGTTTGGCAGTGGTCTTCAAACCGGTTTTAAGATCTGGTGTCGCAGCTGGTCCTCCTGCCTTCTTCGATGCGTCCTTCGCAACTGGCTGGGATGCCGTTGCGGTTGGCGTGGTGTCGTCCATGGAACCATTTTTAGACTCGGACTTGACCTCGGATGCGCCTGGCTTGGACTCTGCGGATGCGCTCTGCTTGGCATCAGGCATCTTGGGTTGGTGTGAACTGGGATTCATAGTTGGATGACTCCACTTTTGCCATGCATTGGCTTGGGTTGGTTGCAGGATCCACGCCGTCGTGCATTCACTAGGCCCGCGCCGTGAGTCGAATGTGCATGTATGGTCATTGTGACTTTGCCTCTATTCGCGACTCGCTCATCCCGGAACGGACTATTGCTATGAATTGCTCGGCAATGAGGCTCGCACCCCCGAGGAGTGCTCCATCTACATCAGGAAGTCTGAGCAATGCAGCGGCGATGTCTGGTGTGACGTTACCACCATATTGAATGGGAAGTGATTGAGCTGCTGTCTCACCGAACAGTTGTCCAAAGCGATGTCGAATGAAGGCGTGCATATCCTGGACCTGCTGTGGTGTGGCGTGATGGCCGGTGCTGCCAATTGCCCATATCGGTTCGTATGCGATGATCAGGCGAGGTAGAGAATCCGTCGACACTCCGGCCAACCCTTGCTCAAGCTGCCGAGCGAGTACGGCTTCCGCCTGCCCCGTCGTGCGCTGTTCCAGAGATTCGCCGATACACAGGATCACCGCGAGGCTCGCACCCAGGGCAACCAGCACCTTCTGGTTGATGAAGCGGTCGTTTTCGCCCAATAGGTGCCGACGCTCGCTATGGCCAAGGATCACATAGGCGCAACCGAGGTCGAGGAGCATGGCCGGGCTGATCTCGCCCGTGAATGCGCCTTCCTTCTCAGGATAGAGGTTTTGCGCGCCGAGCGAAACGTGACTGCCTTTGAGCACATCGCAGACCAGAGCCAGATAGGTGAACGGAGGGCACAGGATGATACCGATATGCTCCTCATTTCCGACGCCATCGACGATCGCCTTCGACAGGGCCGCCGCTACAACCGCTGTGGTATGCATCTTCCAGTTACCAATGATATATTTCGTGCGCATGATTCCTGCTTTTGTTCCAGTTTTCTGAGGAGGCGATCCTTCATTCATGCTCGACAGCCTGCGATTGCACATAGCGGCGGATCAGCTCGTTTGTCGAACTGTCATGAGTCAATGCGCGCCCTGAATCCTGTGCGAGCTCGGGTACAATGCGCTCAGCAAGCACCTTCCCCAGTTCAACGCCCCATTGGTCAAAGGAATCTATGTCCCAAATGGCACCTTGGGTGAATACGCTATGCTCGTATAGGGCGACCAATTTTCCGAGTGCGGAAGGCGTCAGGCATTCCATAAGCAGAGTGCTTGATGGACGGTTTCCTTCGAACGCCCGGTGGAGCGACATCCAGGATGAAATGCCGGACTCACGGACCTGCTGCGCCGTCTTTCCGAATGCCAATGCTTCAGTCTGGGCGAACAGGTTCGCCATCAGGATGTCGTGGTGCTGGCCGATGGGATTCGACGATCTGAGGAATCCGATGAAATCGCAGGGAATGAGCAAGGTTCCCTGATGGATCAGTTGGTAGAAGGAGTGCTGTCCATTGGTGCCTGGCTCACCCCAATAGATGGGACCGGTCTGGTACGTCACCGTCGTTCCATCGGTGGTCACGTGCTTGCCGTTGCTTTCCATGGTCAATTGCTGGAGATATGCAGGAAACCGCTTGAGATACTGCGCATAGGGAAGAACGGCCATGGTCTGCGCGCCGAAGAAGTCATTGTACCACAGACTGAGGAGGCCCATGAGGACCGGCATATTGCGTTCAAATGGTGCAGTACGGAAATGTTCGTCCATGTCATGGAAGCCGGAGAGCATTTCGCGGAAATGATCGCTTCCGATGGCGATCATCGTTGAGAGACCGATCGCGGAATCCATGGAGTACCGGCCTCCGACCCAATCCCAGAAAGCGAATATGCAGGTTTCGTCGATGCCGAAGCGGATGGCCTCAGCGATGTTCGTCGATACTGCGACGAAATGCCGCGCGATTGCCTCCGCGCTCCTCAGGGAGGAAAGAACCCATTCCCGTGCAGTGTGGGCATTCGTCATCGTCTCCAAGGTCATGAAGGTCTTTGATGAAACGATGAACAGGGTCTCATCGGCAGCAAGGTCCCGCATGGCCTCAACGAAGTCCGTCCCATCGATGTTCGAAACGAAACGGAACACCAGATTCCGCTGGCTGAAATGGCGCAAGGCCTCGTAGGCCATGACCGGCCCAAGATCGGATCCACCTATGCCGATATTGATGATGTTGCGGATCGGCTTGCCGGTGTGTCCCCGCCATGAGCCGGTGCGTATCTGGTCGGAAAAGAGCGACATCCGATCGAGGACGTCGTGCACCTGCGGAACGACATCTTTGCCGTCGACGAGGATCGTCTGGTCACGGGTCGATCGCAGGGCTACATGAAGTACCGCACGATTCTCGGTTGTATTGATCTTATCGCCACGGAACATGGCTGCAATGCGATCACGCAATCCGATATCCGTGGCCAATTGCACTAATAGCCGTATGGACTCTTGGGTTACGCGATGCTTAGCATAATCGAAGTGCACGCCGACCGCATCGAGGGCCAGATTCCCACCGCGATTAGGGTCTTCCGCGAATAGATCCCGGAGATGGCGCTTCCCAATCTGTGTGAAATGCCTCTGCAGCGCCATCCAGGCCGGCTGCTGAGTCAATGATGGTATCTCCGGCTTCATGGCTCCGGTGTCTCCGCCGCCGCTGTATACGTGCCTTGGTTCGCGGAGCGGTTGCATTGGATGCGATGCCGCAGCGCGCGCTGAGCAGCAATTATATTGGTCTCCAATCCATGCCATAAGACCAGTGCTGGCTGTTGGATAGCTCGTGCAAATGAGAAGGTGAGCGTCCACGGCAATGGGGACCGGCGATGGATATGCATGGCATTGAGATGAGCCGATGCCTGCTGCGGAGATTGGCCGCCAGACAGGAATGCAATGCCTGGTACCGCTGCGGGAACCGACCGCAGGAGGCACTCCACGGTGGCATCAGCCACCTCGTCAGCGCTGGCTTGCCGGGGACAGGAGGATCCTGGAAGAACCATGTTGGGCTTCAGGATCATGCCCTCGCAGGAGACTCGTTGCGCCCATAATTCACTGAATACGGTCCGCAAGACTTCTTCCGTTACGTCCGAACATTGCTGCAACGTGTGGCTTCCATCCATCAGTACTTCCGGTTCAACAATGGGCACCATGCCAACTTCCTGGCAGAGGGAGGCATAACGCGCAAGGGCATGGGCATTGGCCGAAATGCATCCAGAGGAGGGACGGATATCGTCCAGATCGAAGACCGCTCGCCATTTCGCGAATCTCGCACCCACATGCGCATATGCCGACAGCCGGTCACGTAATCCATCAAGCCCTTCGGTGATCGTCTCCCCTGGATGCCCAGCCATGGGTTTTGCTCCAGTATCCACCTTGATGCCCGGAATGATCCCAACTTGGGTGAGCAATGCGATGAAAGGAGTGCCAGAGCATGTCTTCTGGCGTATGGTCTCATCATAGAGGATCACGCCGCTGATGCCGTCGCCAAGGTTCGGCGTCGCGATGATCATCTCGCGATAGGAACGGCGTGCATCCTCAGTCTGTGGAATGCCGACGGCCATGAATCGATTGTCGCATGTCTGGTTGCTCTCATCGATCGCCAGGAGGCCCTTGTGATCTGCAATCAAGGCCTGCACGGTATCGTCAAGTGCCTGGGCATTCATGGCTGCGCCCCCCACTTCCAGCCGCGGATCTCCGGAAGATCCTGCCCGTGCTTGTCGATATAGCGCTTGTGCTCGCTCAGCTTATCCTGCATCTGCTGCTTCAGATAGGATCCCTTGGAGCCGAGGTGCGGCAGCCGGTCGATGACATCGAGCACGAGATGGAAGCGGTCCAGATCGTTCTGCACCCGCATATCGAAGGCCGTGGTGATGGTGCCCTCCTCCTTGTAGCCGCGGACATGGAGGTTGCGGTTCGTCCGGCGGTAGGTCAGCCGGTGGACCAGCCATGGATACCCATGAAAGCCGAACACGATGTGCTTGTCGGTGGTGAAGAGCGAATCGTAATCCGCCTCGCTCAGTCCGTGTGGATGTTCGCTCGCGGACTGAAGCTTCATCAGGTCGACGACGTTGATCACCCGGATCTTGAGGTCGGAGAGATGCTGGCGCAGGATCGAGGTGGCGGCAAGGATCTCGAGCGTCGGTGTGTCGCCGCAGCAAGCCATCACCACATCCGGTTCGGCACCCTGATCGTTGCTCGCCCATTGCCATATGCCGATGCCTTGTGAGCAGTGGGTCTGCGCCGCGTCCATCGACAGCCATTGCGGCAAGGCATGCTTCCCGGCAACCACGACATTGACGTAATGGCGGCTGCGCAGGCAGTGGTCGAAGACGGAAAGCAGGCAGTTCGCGTCCGGTGGCAAGTAGACGCGGACAATATCGGCTTTCTTGTTGATGACATGATCCAAGAAGCCGGGATCCTGGTGAGTGAAGCCATTGTGATCCTGCTGCCAAACGTGGGATGCGAGCAGGTAGTTCAACGAGGCGATCTTGCGTCGCCACGGCAGCTCGCGGGTGACCTTGAGCCACTTGGCGTGCTGGCTGAACATCGAATCGACTATGCGGATGAAGGCTTCATAGCTGTTGAAGAGCCCATGCCGACCGGTGAGCAGGTATCCTTCCAACCAGCCTTCGCATTGGTGCTCGCTCAGCATCGAGTCGAGCACGCGACCGGCTGGTGCGAGGAATTCATCGCCCTTCACCTTGCGCGCATCCCATTGGCGATTGGTGATCTCGAAGACCGCCCCCAGGAGGTTGGAGAGCGTCTCGTCCGGCCCGAAGATGCGGAAATTGCGTTGGTTCAATTTGGCCACATCGCGCAGGAAATGGCCCAGCACCAGGGTATCCTGGGCCTCGACAGCTCCGGGAGAAGGGACGGTCACCGCGTGGTCGTGAAAATCCGGCATGCGCAGATCGTGCAGCAAGATGCCGCCATTGGCGTTGGGATTGGCGCCCATCCGGCGATCACCCTTCGGTGCCAGCTCGGCCAGATCCGCATTGAGCCTGCCATCAGCATCGAACAGCTCTTCGGCCCTGTAGCTCTTCATCCACAGCTCGAGGTGCCTGACGTGTTCGGGATGATCGCCATCGACGATGAGCGGAACCTGGTGCGCGCGGAAGGTCCCTTCCACCTTCATGCCATCGACCTCCTTCGGCCCCGTCCATCCCTTGGGCGACCTGAGGACGATCATCGGCCAACGGGGTCGAGTGGTATCCTTCTTGGTACGCGCATCCGTCTGGATCCTCTGAATGTCGCCTATGGCCCTTTCCACTATGGAAGCCATAAGCTCATGCATGGTGTCTGGATCATCGCCTTCGACCAGGTAGGGCTCCCAACCGCAGCCGCGGAAGAACTGCTCCAACTCATCCCGCTCGATGCGCGCGAGGATGGTCGGATTGGAGATCTTGTAACCGTTGAGATGCAGGATCGGCAGGACCGCGCCATCAGTGATGGGGTCGAGGAACTTGTTGGACTGCCAGGCAGTCGCCAGCGGACCGGTCTCCGCCTCGCCATCGCCGACTACGCAGGCGACGATGAGCCCGGGATTGTCGAACACTGCACCGAAGGCATGCGACAGCGAATAACCCAGCTCACCGCCTTCATGGATCGATCCCGGCGTCGTCGGCGCGACGTGGCTGGATATTCCGCCGGGGAAGGAGAACTGCTTGAACAGTAACTTCAACCCGGCCTCATCCTGCGTGACATTCGGATAGACCTCGCTCCAGGTGCCCTCGAGATACACGTTCCCGACGATCGCCGGGCCCCCATGGCCGGGACCTGCGATATAGAACATGTCCAAGTCGTATTTCACGATGACGCGATTGAGATGCACGTAGATGAAGTTCTGCCCCGGGGTCGTACCCCAATGTCCGACCACGAGCGGTTTCACGTCGCTGAGCGTGAGCGGACGCTTCAGCAGTGGATTGTCATACAGGTAAATCTGTCCAACCGAGAGGTAATTGGCGGCGCGCCAGTAGGAATCCATCTTGCGGAGCAAGTCGGGTGTGAGGGTTGTGGTCATGACATCGTGCATAGATCACCGACTCGCTTTGTTGACCGCATGGCATCGCTCACGTTCCCCAGCGCAGTCGACTGTCGGACGGCGGTGGTCCTCTCGACTGACTATTCGATGGCCGGTGGGAAGTCGGTGAGTAATGTTCAAACCGCGCTTGGCTTCGCCATGGGGATTACACCCCATAACGTGCCTCTCGTTTCCTTTCCCATAAAAATGGAGATGTCATCGCCCACGATTGATGTCCTTGAATGGTCGAGGTTGGTTGGAGGCGACGTCGGAATGGTCATGTGGTTCCTCGCTTTCGCATGTGCTGACACCGTGCGGAAAACACGAGTGGGTGCCGTTCGCCGCTTTTTATGCGGTATTGTTGTAGGATACTGACAGGCACGGTGTGGATCAGGAACGCAAGTGATCGTCATGCATGATCACTGCCGTCTTTGTGGCGTTCTGACAAGCTCGACCGCATAGCGAGACTTAGAATGCTTTATATGATCGCCAATCCCATCATGGCCCTCGCGATACCATAGGGTGATTACCCCATTTCCATACCAATCACCGCGAGGATCATTCCGCACGGACGCCGATGGGCGGGCGATCTCCAATTGCTGTAATGGAGGGTCCCTCGCGCCGTCATTCCTTCCCAGGTCCAAGGTCCCAGGATCGCCGCACATAGGGCCGAGCACCGAGAGAATGCCATGAATCCCCTGTCCAGCGGCCCCCTCCGTATCGCTTCTAGTCTTGCTGGCGACCGTCGTGTTAACAAGACACCTAACGCACAGCTGAGTGGCGATGCACAACGTGATGGCATCCCGCCTGCCATGGAATCGGTCGTCACCGCGCTCATGGCCCCTGGCAAAGGACTGCTCGCGGCAGACGACAGCGCTCCCACGAGCGAGACTCGCTTCCGTGAGATCGGTCCGGTGTCAACCGAGCAGAAGTGGTGTGCCTATCTTGAGATGCTGCTCACCGCACCCCGACTGCATGATTCCATCAGCGGCGTGATGCTATTCGATGAGACCATCCACCAGCGTACTCGCACTGGCGTGACCATGCCTGAGCTGCTTTCCTCCCTCGGCATCATCCCCGGCATCAGGGTCGATTTGGGAACGGTCCGCCTGGCCCATAGCCCTGGTGAAACCATGACCCAGGGTCTGGACGGCGTGCGCGAACGGCTGCTCGACTATCGTCGGCTCGGAGCGCGGTTCACCACATGGCGCGCGGAGCTCTCCATCGCGGACGATATTCCCAGCCGCGGCTGCATTGCCGCAAACGCCACCCAAATGGCACTCTTCGCCGCGCTCAGCCAAGAGGCCGGTCTGGTGCCGATCGTCGAACCGGTCGTACTCATGCAAGGCATGCACGGCATCGACCGCTGCGAAGAGGTTACGAATATCGTCCTGACCAGGGTCTTCGATGCATTGAGCATGCATGGTGTGGATTGCACGAGGTTGCTGCTCACAACCGGGATGGTGCTCTCCGGATCGGAATGTCCGGATCAGGCTGGGATCGATCAGGTCGCGGAAACGACCATCCGATGCCTGCGTGAGGTCGTGCCCGCGTCAATCGCCGGCATCATGTTCCTGTCAGGCGGGCAAGGCGAGGAGCAGGTCACCGACTGCCTCAACGCCATGTACCGCACCGGCCGGAGACCGTGGCCGATGAGTTTTTCCCTTGGACGGATGCTCCACTCGTCCGTCTTCAAGCTCTGGAATGGTTCATCCAGCAATACGGTGGCCGTCCAGACGGAGCTGCTCAGGCGAGTTCAGCGGTACAGCCGGGTAGCTCGGGGCGCCGCTGGCACAGCGATGGCAGGACGATGATCGTGCAGCCCTATTGCATTTTCAACCTCAGTACTAGGGCCGCGTCGATCGACACGGGCAGGCGCACCCCGCGATGGGGATGGGATCAGGGACCATGATCATCAGCCCCCACGCAGGACAGCCGGCTGATCCGACGATGCTGGTCAACGTGCCACGCCTCCTGACAGCCTATTACAGCGGCATTCCGGATCCTTCCGTGCCGTCACAGCGGGTGGCATTCGGTACCTCCGGACATCGCGGATCATCATTCACCACCTCATTCAATGAGGCTCACATCCTCGCCATCACTCAGGCGATCTGCGAGTTCCGCACGAGTCAGGGCACCGATGGTCCGCTCTTCCTGGGCATGGACACGCATGCCTTGTCTGAACCGGCCCTGGCCAGCGCGTTGGAGGTTCTCGCTGCCCATGGCGTCACCACCATGGTGGCGGTCGAGGACGAATACACGCCCACACCGGTGATCTCCCATGCCATCCTCACCTACAATCGGGGCCGGACGAGCGGACTTGGTGACGGCATCGTCGTCACCCCGTCGCACAATCCGCCGCATGATGGCGGCTTCAAATACAATCCCCCCAACGGGGGTCCGGCAGATACCGCTGCCACGACATGGATCCAGGATCGGGCCAATGAACTGCTGGGATCCGCGCTCACGGCGGTGAAGCGGATTCCCTTGGCGAAGGCGCTCGCCTCCTCCACCACGCATCGCCACGACTTCCTGAGCGCCTATATTGACGACCTTGGCGAGGTGGTCGACCTGCAGGCGATCCACCATTCCCAATTAACCCTGGGCGTCGATCCGCTCGGCGGAGCCGGGGTGCACTATTGGGAACGCATCGCCGAGCGCTATGGCCTCAACCTCATCGTCGTCAACGAGGCGGTCGATCCCACTTTTAGCTTCATGACTGTTGATTGGGACGGCCAGATCCGCATGGATCCATCCTCGACCTATGCGATGAAGCGGCTTATCGGGATGAAGGACCGCTTCGACATCTCCGTCGCCTGCGATACGGATCATGACCGTCATGGCATCGTCACGAAGGGCGATGGGTTGCTGCCGCCCAACCACTATCTGTGCGCGATGATCGCCTATCTCTTCCGCCACCGTCCTGCATGGCCAGCCACAGCAGCGGTCGGCAAGACGGTAGTGAGCAGCCAGCTGATCGATCGCATCACCGCCAGCTTGGGCCGCAGGCTCGTCGAGGTACCGGTCGGCTTCAAGTGGTTCGTCGGTGGCTTGTTCGATGGATCGCTCGGATTCGCCGGCGAGGAAAGTGCGGGGGCTTCGTGTCTGCGCCGAACTGGCGCGGTGTGGACCACGGACAAGGATGGCATCGTCCCCGCCCTTTTGGCAGCGGAGATCACAGCGACCATGCATCGCGATCCTGGCGAGCTGTACCGCGACCTGACGCGAGAGTGCGGTGAGCCCGTCTATGACCGGGTCGAGGCTCCCGCGACGGTCGCGGAGAAGGCGCGGCTGGCCGCCCTGTCGGTCAAGGACGTGACCTCCACTCAGCTCGCCGGTGAGGCAATTACGGCTGTACTCACCCACGCGCCGGGCAACAACGCCGCCATCGGCGGGATCAAGGTCGTCACCGCCAGCGGATGGTTCGCCGCGCGCCCGTCTGGCACCGAGAGCATCTACAAGATCTATGGCGAAAGCTTCCGTGATGCTGCCCATCTCAGGCTCCTCGTCGCCGAGGCGCAGGCACTGGTGAATGCGGCCATCGCCCATCCATCGGATCATGGGTAATGCGATGGCGGATAGAAATGGCATGTCTCATGACCATGGGAAGCCCTAACTCCTAGCATCCCAATAAGATGGCCAGCCTCGACGAGGCGGGCATAGCACCGATCGTCCTCCTGGACCCCTCTCCATGACCACAACGAACTCTTCACATCAGCTGCGGAGCAACCTGCTCCCCAGTGGCGTCGATGGCCTGGATGCACTCGCCGATTTGGCATTGGACCTGCACTGGTCCTGGAACCATGGGGGCGACCACCTCTGGCGACAATTGGATCCGACACTGTGGGAGCTCACCCACAACCCCTGGATCCTGTTGCAGACGGTTGCTCCGCAGCGGTTGGCAAAGGCCCTCGCCGAACCGGTCTTCCGATCCAGCGTCGACGCACTCATGCAATCCAAACGCCAGCAGAAGCAGCTGCCGGCATGGTTCCAGAAGCAGTACCCGGTCCCACCGCTGTCCTGCATAGCCTATTTCAGCATGGAATTCATGCTCAGCGAAGCCCTGCCCATCTATTCTGGCGGCCTTGGCAATGTCGCTGGTGATCAGCTCAAAGCTGCGAGCGACCTGGGTGTTCCGGTCATCGGAATCGGCCTGTTGTACCAGCGGGGCTATTTCCGTCAGGTTATCGATGAGGACGGATCTCAGCAGGCCCTCTATCCCTATAATGATCCCAGCCAGCTACCGATCTCCCCGCTGCGCCTGCCCTCAGGAGAATGGCTGCGGCTGGAGATCTCCCTGCGCGGATTCACCATTTGGCTGCGGACCTGGCACGTGCAGGTGGGACGGGTGACCTTATACTTGCTGGACAGCAACGATCCGGCGAATACCCCCATACATCGCCGTATCACCAGTGACCTGTATGGTGGCGGACCTGAGCTGCGCCTCACGCAGGAATTGATCCTCGGCATTGGAGGATGGCGGCTGCTGCAAGCCCTTGGCATCACTCCGGATGTCTGCCATCTCAACGAGGGGCATGCCGCCTTCGCCGTACTGGAACGTGCCCGCTGCCTCATGCCTGATATCCACCAGCCCTTTGACGTGGCTCTGGCGATCACCCGGGCCGGGAACCTGTTCACCACCCATACAGCGGTCGCGGCCGGATTCGACCGTTTCGCTCCTGAACTCATCGAGCGCTATCTGGGGGCCTATGCCACCGGCATGCTCGGCATATCCCTGCATGATCTGTTGGCGCTAGGCCGTAGGAATCCGGACGACTCGACGGAGACCTTCAACATGGCGTATCTCGCGATCCGAGGGAGCGGAGCGGTCAATGGCGTCAGCCGGCTGCATGGTGTCGTCAGCCGCCACCTGTTCGAGCCGCTCTTCCCTCAATGGCCTGCGGGTGACATCCCGGTCGGCCACATAACCAACGGGGTGCACATGCCCAGCTGGGATTCGGTTGCGGCAGACGATCTGTGGACCGCATCATGCGGCAAGGATCGGTGGCTGGGGACACTAGATACCGTGGAAGCGGACATCCACGCCGCATCCGACGCCAGCCTGTGGCAATCCCGAACCGCCTGCCGGCAATCGCTGATCGACTATGTCCGTCGCCATCACGTCAGAGAATTGGCGATCGGCGGGGCATCGCCAGAAGCCATAGAGCAGGCCAAGGTGCTCTTCGATCCCGCGGTCCTGACCCTGGGGTTCGCACGCCGCTTCGCGACGTACAAGCGGCCCAACCTGCTTCTGCATGACCAGGCGCGCCTGCTGCGCCTGCTGACTGATCGCGAACGACCGGTACAGCTTATCATCAGCGGCAAGGCGCATCCCGCAGACCTAGGCGGACAGGCATTGATCAGGGAATGGTCGCGCTTCATCGCGCGAACAGAGGTGCGCTCCCATGTCATCTTCATCAGCGACTATGACATCACCGTATCGGAGAACCTCGTCCAGGGCGTGGATGTCTGGATCAACACGCCGCGACGACCGTGGGAAGCGTGCGGGACGAGCGGCATGAAAGTCCTTGTGAACGGATGCATCAATGTGTCGGAGCTGGATGGCTGGTGGGCCGAAGCCTACTCAAAGGAAGTCGGCTGGGCGCTGGGGAATGGAGAGGAGCATGGTGATGATCTGAAATGGGATGCGATCGAGGCCGACCAGCTCTACGCCATCCTCGAAAATGAGGTGATCCCTGAATTCTATACGCGGTCGAAACAGGGAATTCCGACTGCATGGGTGGCTCGCATGCGCGAGAGCATGGCGCGTCTGACGCCTCGCTTCAGCGCCAATCGCGCGGTGCGCGAATACACCACCACGCACTACCTTCCGGCAGCTGCAGCCTATCGACATCGTCTCGCCGATGCCGGTGCACAGGGAGTGCTCATGCGGCAATGGCAGCGATCCCTCGATGCGGGCTGGTCGGGTCTGCGCTTCGGCCAGGTGACGGTTGCGACCTGCAATGCACAGCATGCCTTCTCCGTCGAAGTGCATCTCGGAGAGCTCGACCCGCATGCCATACGCGTCGAACTCTACGCCGATGGGATCAGCGGCGGCTCCACGCTGTCACAGGAGATGAATCAGGGGCATCCGCTCACTGAAGACAACAGCGCCTTCGTTTACTCCACAACGGTCTCTGCTGATCGACCGTCTCGGGAATTCACGCCACGGATCATGCCGAGGTTCTCGGGAGCGGTGATCCCGCTGGAGGAAGCCCATATCCTCTGGCATGTCTGAACTGGCGACGGAATGAAAAGGACGATAGTCTGTGGTCGGGAATTTCCTGGCGCACGATTGCCCGGAATTCAATTCATGCATCAGCATATGACGAAACACATTCGATCGATCTCCCGAGCATCGGCACCATGAAACAAAATAATCTCATTACCACCTTGTTCCTCGACATCGGTGGCGTTTTGCTCGATAATGGCTGGGATCATCTATCCCGTCGTCGAGCGGCGAAGCACTTCAAGCTGAATTGGATCGAGATGGAACAGCGGCATATCCAGAACGCCAGTCTCCTGGAGGAGGACAGGATAACGCTGGATGATTATGTGGGCTGGTTGGTATTTTACGAGAAGCGACCATTCTCTCGTGCGGATTTCCGGCGCTTCATGTTCGCGCAATCGAAGCCTTGCCCGGATATGATCGGGATGATCCGGCACCTCAAGGGGAAGTATGGCCTGAAGATCATCGTGCTCAGCAATGAATCACGAGAGCTGAATGCGCATAGGATACACATGTTCAGGTTGGACGAGTTCGTGGATGCATTTGTTTCCTCATGCTTCGTCCACCTGCGCAAGCCCGATCCGGCGATATTCCGCATGGCCCTGGACATATCCCAGACTGCCCCCGGGCAGATCCTCTATATTGAAAATACCCCGATGTTTGTCCATATCGCAGAAGATATGGGGATTCGATGCGTTCTTCACGCGAATTATAAAACATCATGCGCGAAACTGGCTTCGTTAGGCTTGATAATCGATGGCGGAGTGTCCCATGCAATCAAATAGCCCTAGCATTCTCACCATCAATGGCGGATCGTCGAGTGTGAAATTCTCCATCTATCGAGTCGGCCATGGACGCGATGGTGATGGCGGTGATCAACCGTGCGAATGCCAATCACGATCCCCTCCTTGTCGGCCTGTTTCGATTCAGTCCTCAAGGAACGGATCGAGGTTCCGCCAATGCCGCTGATGAGGAGGCGCCCACTTCGCGATGATAATGCCGATGCAGGGCATTTTCGTCTTCCTTGGTGAGCATCCGTTCGCCGAAATATTCTGGCGCCTTCTTGACCTCCTCGCGCGATATATCGATATAGATCTTCGATTCGCTCCAGCTGACCCGGTGGATCCAGGTTGGCGAGACCAGGATATTCTTCCCCGACCACCAATTCCCCGTATTGATGACGAGGTACCGGATCGCCCAGGTTTCGTCGTCGATGAGGAAATCCTCCATATGCCCGATCTCGCCGTCGGTGGCCTGGAGATGGTACCCGCGCACTTCGCGCGTGCTGCGAAGATGATGGTCCCACTTGTGATCCTCATGGGTGACGACCGTCTGCTTGCCCTTGTTGCGCACGATGTCTGGATAATATCCCCACATGAGCGGCGTACCCCAATACACCGGCCAGCCATAGTACCCGTAATAATCCCTCTCGAATTGCATGGAAACGGGTACATTGCTGCCCAATGGAGGGCTATCCTCAATCTGCTTCTTCGACAGATCGATATCTATGCGCTTGGTCTTGAGCATCACTTCGCCGAGCGCATAGGGCGAGATCAGGACCTGCCGGCTCGTGAGCCAGCGTCCCGTTTCTGCAACCAGATAGCGGATGGCCCAATGGCGGTCGTCAAAGTAGAAATCCTTTGCCGTGCCCAAATCGCCATCGTGACTGTGGAGCGAATATCCCTGGAGAATTTTCGATGAAATGATCATGGTTGCCTCCCCGTTCCTCGTGTATCGATGATGCTCGCCGCGGACTGCTGACGCGAGTCGCCCTGCGCACTTCGTTCTCGCAGGTGCGGATTGGATCATATCTGGAAAGCGATTCTCCATCAAATGGGGTACAACCCTACCTGGCGGATCCGCAGCTTTCCAGGAGAGCGCTCAGCGTCCGGCGCTCATCCCGACTTGCCATGAGGTGCAGTTCCGAGGACGCAAGACGGGATCCCTGAGCGCCGATCGGTCTCCCGGGAATCAACGGCATCGCTTTGGTCTGAACATGCACCAAGCGTCGGGCCCATGCATGAGACCGCTTGTGCTCAGCAATCTGAACCCGCCCCATCGATCCAGGAGCCAAGCGGGTATGACGGCAGTTCCGACCATCTATGCTTCAGCCCGCTACTGGCCTTTTAATGCGCACGGAATCGCGCGCTCACCGTCCCTACCGGACCGATAGCGGCAGTTGGTTGACTGCGCCGAGGTTGGACGTCGGGAGTAAACCCTTGGAATCAACGGGGATGGCACATCGACGTCGATCGTGTATCCGCCGATCACATCCATTCTACCTGGACGGATGTCAGGAGACATCCGACCTCCCCCAACCGAGTCCTGCATGAGGCAGGCTCGTCCTGGGCCGAAGGGGAACCTGCCCCCGTTCCGCTCGCTCCCTGACGCAACTGACTGCGGGTTATACCCCATACACTCGGGGCGATCTTCCAGGAATCTAGTCCACCCTATGGGCCACCCGTCCGCCCGCTCTCACCCTTTCCGGGATGGAACCTCGCGAGCACTGCCCGCGTCGGAAATGGCGCGCTCCTGCGCCGCAGCTGCAGCGGTGCCATCGCGGGAAAGCAGCATCAATGGATCAGGTGGCGGCGGCACCCATTACCTTCATGACGATGCTGTGCACTGCCCGAATCGCGATGTGCCCGATAACGGGCATCGTGGACAGAATCCGCTTTTGGAACAGGTCGCCTGGTTGCCACAGCCAGGACCTCCCGGCGTCCCGGTCGGAGTGCCCCTCGACCCGTCGAACATGGGCATGGATCGCAGCGAATCTCCGGATCATCACCGGGCCGAGAGTCCATGGCCCGATGACATCCGCAAGCTGGGCCGCTGGACCATCAACCCGGGATTGCGGTCGAGGAGCGTCACGGGTCGGGACGTGGTGCCGCACATCCACGCATGTCGTGCCCTCATCACACCTCCTCCCTCAAGGAGCATCCCATGCCGCAATCCCTCTTCTGCATCACCCCGAACGATGCCGTTGCGCAATGCATCGTCGAAGAACTCGAGGTCTCGGGAGTTCCCAGACGCAAGATCTCCGTGGTGTGTCCCGTCAGGATCCCCGCTGGTGATGCCATGCACCATCGTGATCCGACGTCGAGGATCGGTCCCTCCCTGAGCCTGACGACCTGCAGTGCCCTTGGCGGCGCATTGGGATGGCTGCTCGGCATCGGCTCGCTGGCCATCCCCGGTTTCGGACCGACCATCGCGGGGGGCCCCATCATGCAGGTGATCGGCGACGCCGCGATCGGCGCTACCCTCGGTGGCCTCTCCGGCGCCCTGAGCAGGTTTGGCGTCCCCGAATACCTCGCGCAGCGCTACGAAGCGGGGATCCGACAGGGCAGGACGTTCATCTCCGTGCTCGCGCTCAGGCGCCGGGAAATCCGCCAATTGCGGGACATCTTCAACATCGAGGGAGCCGAAGACGTCTCCCTGGTCGGTGTCCCGGCGGGCACGGCCCTAGCTGACGGTGATTCCGTTCCAGGGGAATACCTGTGATGATTACGGCACGACGAGATCCCTCAGCGCGAGGGCAGAAGCGCAGGGCCTGGAGGGCACCGTGGCAGCGTCGCAAATCCATGTCCGCACGACCACCGGCCCCAACGTCGATGAGCTGGGAGATGCCGTGCCATGATCGATACTAATCGGCGCTGCGACCTCGGCATGGTCGGCCTGGGCGTGATGGGCCGCAATCTCGTGCTAAACATGGCCGAGCACGGGTTCGCCATCGCGGGGTACGATCGGGATCCATCCCAGACCGCGGCCCTGCGCACGGAAGCCAAAAAAATGGACGTCCGCTGCGCCGACGACATCCCCGCGTTCGTCGCATTGCTGCACGAACCGAGGACGATCATGATCCTGGTGCCGGCGGGAGCGCCGGTGGATGCGGTCCTCGCCGCAGTCGTGCCGCACCTCGACAAGGGCGATCTCATCATCGACGCCGGCAACTCCTACTTCAAGGACACCTCGTTGCGGGCCGGAACGCTGGCGACCAGGGGGATCGGCTTCCTCGGCGTGGGGATATCCGGCGGCGAAGAGGGCGCCCGCCATGGACCGAGCATCATGCCTGGTGGGCCGCGGGACGCCTATGAGCGGGTCCGTCCCATCTTCGAGGCCGCAGCAGCGCAGGTCGACGGCCAGCCATGCGTCACCTGGCTCGGACCGGGCTCCGCGGGACACTTCGTGAAGATGGTCCACAATGGCATCGAATACGCGGTGATGCAGCTCATCGCCGAGACCTATGATCTGATGAAGCGCGGCCTGGGCATGGACGATGAGGCCATCCATGACGTCTATGCGTCCTGGAACACCGGCCCTCTCGCCGGCTATCTGATGGAGATCACCAGCCGCATCTTCACCAAGCAGGATGGCGCCACCGGGCTGCGGCTCATCGACGAGATCCTCGATGTCGCCAAGCAGAAGGGCACCGGGCTGTGGACCTCGCAGAGCGCGATGGAACTGCAAGTCCCGCTCCCGACCATCGATCTCGCGGTGTCCATGCGGGACATGTCCGTCCTCGACGCACAACGCCAGCAGGCGGGTCCGCTCTACCAACGCCCGGTACGGCGCCTCACCGGCGACCACGACGCCGTCATCACCGAGCTGGGCAGCGCCCTGGTCGCGGCGATGATGATCACCTATGCGCAGGGGATGGCGCTCCTGTCGGTTGCGTCAAGCCGGCATGGGAGCCACCTCGACCTCGCAGAGGTGGCGCGCATTTGGCGGGGTGGCTGCATCATCCGCTCCGCGATGCTCGACGATATCGGCGCGGCCTTCCGGGCACGGCCCGGGCTCCCGAACCTGCTGCTCGATCCCGCGATATCGCGCACCATCATGGCCCATCAGGAGGCCTTGCGTGAGGTAGTGTCCCTGGCGGCCGCATCCGGGACGCCGATCCCGGCCATGATGGTGTCCCTGGCCTACCTCGACGCCTACCGCAGCTCCTGGCTGCCGGCCAACCTCATCCAGGCCCAGCGCGACTATTTCGGTGCGCACACCTATGAGCGCAACGACTGCAAGGGGACCTTCCATACGTCGTGGGAAAGCCAGTGAGCGCCATGGCGGTGACCGACCATCCCGAACCAACGATCTTCGTCATCTTCGGCGGAGCCGGTGACCTGACCTGGCGCAAGCTGATACCCGCCCTGTTCGACCTTTCCCAGGACCGCAGCCTCCCGGGACAATTCGCCATCATCACCATCGATCGCATCGCCATCAGCACGGAAGCCATGCGCCGGCGGTACCATGACGGGGTCGATCGGTTCTCCCGCTTCGGAAAGGTGCAGGCTGCGGCATGGCGCCGGTTCGCGCAGCACATGGTCTACCAGTCAGGCGACTTCACCAAGCCGAGCACCTATGCGGCGCTCGGCAAGCGCTGCACGGCGCTCGAGACGCAATGGAAGGCCAAGGCCCAGCGCATCTTCTACATGGCAACACCTCCCAGCATGTTCGGCGTGATACCGCGCCACCTCGGCAAGGCCGGCCTGGCGCGCGATTCCGCCCGGGCGCGCATCGTGATCGAGAAGCCGATCGGGTATGACCTGGCATCGGCACGCGTCCTGAACGGCATCCTCGCCGCCAGCTTCGCGGAAAGCCAGATCTTCCGCATCGACCACTACCTCGGCAAGGAGACGGTGCAGAACATCCTCGCCTTCCGCTTCGCCAACCCGCTCTTCGAGCCGCTGTGGAACCGGAGCTACATCGATTATGTGACGATCACCGTCGCCGAGACCGTGGGCGTCGAACATCGCGGCGGCTACTACGATCACGCCGGTGCGCTGCGCGATATGGTGCAGAACCACCTCATGCAGCTGCTCTGCCTGGTGGCCATGGAGCCGATGGTCTCGTTCGATGCCGATGAGATCCGCAACAAGAAGGTCGATGTCCTGCATGCGGTGCGCCGGATCCGCCATGATGCCGTCCCCCTCTCCGCCGTACGCGGGCAGTATGCCGCCAGCGGCCCGCCAGGCCGGCGGATCCCGGGATATCGCGAGGAAGCCGGCGTCGCGCCGGATTCCCAGACCGAGACCTTCGCAGCGCTGAAGCTGTTCATCGACAATTGGCGCTGGCAGGGCGTGCCCTTCTACATGCGTACGGGCAAGCGCCTGCCCCAGCAGACCTCGGAAATCTGCATCCAATTCCGTGCGGTGCCGCACCAGGCCTTCCCGCCCGAGTCGTCCCTCGGCTGGCTGCCATCCCGGCTGGTCCTCTCGATCCATCCCGACGAGGGCATCGTGCTGGGCTTCCAGGCGAAATATCCGGGGCCGACCATGCACCTGCGGCAGGTGGCCATGCAGTTCGGCTACCGGGACAGCTTCGACGCACCGTCGCCCGACGCCTACGAGACCCTGCTCTGGGACGTCATGGCCAATGACGCCACGCTCTTCATGCGCGCCGACCAGGTCGAAGCCGCCTGGCAATTGCTGGAACCGGTTCTCGACGCCTGGAATGAGGCGGCCCCGAGCGATTTCCCGAATTATGCCGCCGGCTCCTGGGGGCCCGAGAACGTCCAGGATCTCCTGGCCCCGGGACACCGCTGGCCGCTGCCGACCCCCGTGAAGCCGGTCACCGTGCGCAAGGGCAGGCAGACTGCGCTGCGACGACCGGCACCTGGGATCCGGCCGCTTCCCTGAATGGCAGCGTTGCGGTCTCTGTCCAGACCATCGCCCTCCGGAGAATCGTGCTCACGGACTGCGGGGGCATGGCCGTGCTGGGCGCCCGGACGCCTCACGGCATGCCGGCAAGCGACCGTGCACCGGTGATGCCGACCTCCGCGAGCAGCGCTTTGACGCCGTTCCAGGTGATGCCCACGCCGATGCAGAGCATGATGAAGGCCGAGAGACGCACCACGACGATCATGCCCGTATGACCGATCCAGCTCCCGACCCGTTCGGCGAAGCGGTAGGTCAGGAGGATCAGCAGCGCGATGATCCCCGCACCGGTGATCCCCGCGAGCAGGAGGATCACCTCATGCTCGACCGAATGCGTATGGCTGGCACCGACGGTGATCGCGACGGAGATGACTCCGGCATCGATCGTCAGCGGCATGGTCAGCGGCGCGAAGGCCCGTTCCAATGCCAGTGCCTTGGCCTGGAGCGGATTGACGGGGACATCGGTGACCTTCGCATGGTCGGCCGAGAGCTTCCAGCCCAGCGCCGTGACGACGGCGCCGCCAGCGACCTGCACGACGGGAATCGAGATGCCGCAGAGGCGCAGGACGTAGGATCCCAGCAGCATCGATCCCAGCAGGAGCAGGAAGGCATAGAAGGCGATGCGCCGCGCCAGCTCCGACCGTGTCGCGGCATCGCAACCGGGTGTCAGTCTCAGGAATAGCGGTGCGTCGCCCAGGGGATTGACGACGGGAAGCAGGGCTCCGAGCATCAGCAGGATCGCCCCGAAGAATTGAACGGCATCCGACCAGATCACGAACGCGCCCGACCAGGATCCGAACGCAGGGAAGTTCGCGCCGAGGCCAGTCCCGCGACGTTCGGGCCACGCATGGCGATCAATTCCGCTTCCGCAGGTAGAGCACACCGACCACCGCCAGGGCCAAGGCGAAGAGGGCCGCGGCTCCTTCGGCCGCATGCACCGGGGTGATCCCGGGATCGACGATGCGCGCCTCATCGACACCGTTCAGCGCCAGCACATACGCATCAATGTTCGCGATCATTTGCTCCGTGAGTGCATGGGTATCGCCGAAGGCGGGCATGATCAGGGCCGGATGGGGACCTGGAGGCGTGGCGCCGTGCTGGATGAACAGATCGATATTGCCGGCGAATACGACCGGATCCTCGTTGAACAAGGTGGTCGCGATGGGGGCCAGCGGCGAGACCACGCCGGCCAGCGAGCCGGTATTGCCGATATGGCCCACGCCCGCGGCGCCATGGCACTGGGCACACGACTGCGCAAACAGGATCGCCCCATGCTGTGGATCCCCGATCATCATGACGGTGGCCTTATGGCTCACAGGTGCAGGCGTGGAGCCGGACGGAGCTCCCCCCCTCTGCTGGGGCGCCGGCTGAACGGGTGCGGCTGGGCTTGCCGCCCCTGGGTGCGACGGGGACAGCGTTGGAGAAGGGGCGGGTGATCCTGCTGCCACTGCCGCCGGGGGCGCTGCCGCGCCCAGGATGAATCCGGCCAGGCTCGCCAGCTGGGCCGGCGTCAGGGTGGTGGTCGCCGGCATGATGCTCAGGGGGGCATGCTTCTTGGGATCGGTGATCTGTGCCATCAGCCATTGGCTTGTCCGTCCCAGGGCCGCTTCATGGGACAGGTCCGGACCCAACACTCCGCCTATGCCGGCGATCTTATGGCACACCGCACAACCGGCAGAGGTGAACAATGGCATGCCATCCGATACACCCTTGGCGGAAGATGCCGCAGTGGTCTTGGGCGCATCGGCGGTGCTCGCAGCGCCAGGCGCATCCGGCGCGGGATTGGCCGATCCCGGACCCGCCTGAGGCGGCGGGGCCGGTGGGGCTGCCGCTGCCGAAGCCGCCACAGGGCTGGACGCCGGCCCTGCCCGGACCGCAAGAATGAAGTCCGCGAGGTCCTGGACCTGGCTCGTGGTCAGCTTCGCGTAGGCAGGCATGATGGTGGGAGACGTATGCTTGACCGGATCGTTGATCTGAATATCCAGCCAGGCGCTCGTTCTCCCCAATTGCGCCTCATGGGAGAGGTCGGGGCCCAGCGTCCCGCCAGCGCCATCAATCTTATGGCAGACGATGCATCCGACCGACATGAACAGGGAGCGGCCATCCCGGACGCTCGGGTTGCTGGGGGCTGGGCCGGGCGATGCGTGAGTGGCGGCGACCGCTGCCGCGCTGGACTCGGGACGCTCTGATGCTCGGACCGACGACCCTGGCGAGGATTTGGCGGCGGGATCCGCGGGAACCGTCACATTAGCCGCTGATGGCGAAGCCTGGTCCCCCGGACTGTCCACCCGAGCCGCCGGCGCTAAGGCGCCAGCCGCGGGTGCCTCCGTGCCAGAGCTATTCACGGTCGCCAGCGTTGAGCTGGACGTGGCGCCTTTCTGCGGCTGAACCGGTGCGACCTGGGGTGTCGTCCCCGGGGGCGATGGTGAAGGAGAACCCGCTGCCGCTACCGGCGGCGACGCTGTCGCGCCCAGGATGAAACCTGCCAGGCTCGCCAGCTGCGCAGGCGTCAGGGTGGTGGTCGCCGGCATGATGCTCAAAGGCGCATGCTTTCTGGGATCGGTGATCTGTGCGATCAGCCATTGGCTTGATCGTCCCAGGGCTCCTTCATGGGACAGGTCTGGACCCAACACTCCGCCTGTGCCGGCGATCTTGTGGCACACCGCGCAACCGGCAGAGGCGAACAACGGCTTGCCATCCGATACGCTCTTGGCGGACGATGCCGCAGTGGTCTTGGGCGCATCGGCGGTGCTCGCACCGCCAGGCGCATCCGGCGCGGGATTGGCCGATCCCGGAACCACCTGAGGCGGCGGGGCCGGTGGGGCTGCCCGGACCGCAAGAATAAAGTCCGCGAGATCCTGGACTTGGCTCGTGGTCAGCTTCGCGTAGGCAGGCATGATGGTGGGAGACGTATGCTTGACCGGATCGTTGATCTGAGTGTCCAGCCAGGCGCTCGTTCTCCCCAATTGCGCCTCATGGGCGAGGTCGGGACCCAGCGTCCCGCCAGCGCCATCAATCTTATGGCAGACGATGCATCCGACTGACATGAACAGGGAACGGCCATCCCGGACGCTCGGGTCGCTGGGGGCTGGGCCGGGCTGTGCTGGCGTGGCAGCGACCGCTGCCATGGCGGACTTGGGAGGAGCAGGTGCTCGGATCGGCGTCTGTGCCGAGGGCTTGACGGGGGGACCCGCAGGACCCGTCGCTTCAGCCGCGGGTGACGATGCATGATCCCCTGAACCGTCCATCCGAGCCGCCTGTGCAGGAGCGCCCGTCGGGGGTGCCTCCGCGCCGGAATGGCTGCGATAGCCGATGAAGGTCAGGACGAGGATCGCCGTCACGAAGAGGAAGCCGCCACTCATGGCGATCGGCCGCTTGAAGGGATCGCGCTCCTCGGTGCGATCGATGAAGGGCAACGCGAACAGCAGGATGACCAGGCCAGCCGGGATGACCATCGTGCCGATCCACTCCCAACGGCCCTTGAACGCCTTGAGCGCCTCGTAGAGGAAGAGGAAATTCCATTCCGGCTTGGGCGTATAGGCGCTGTCCAACGGATCGGCCGGTCCGGATATCGGAGCTGGGACGAAGGCGCTCAGAACGATGAGCGCCAGTACGACCGCTGAGACCACCAGGAGATCCTTGAAGGTCTGGTCGGGCCAGAACCAGCCGGTTGTCGCCCGCTTGGCCGGATTCCACGGTCCAACGCTGCCGAACTGCCGGAAGGCGACCAGGTGCAGGGCGATGCAGACGCTGGTCAGGATCGGCAGGATCGCCACATGGACGGTGAATGCGCGGGACAGGGTCATTTGGCCCATGGCATCCCCACCGCACATCAGCAGCTTCAGGAAATTGCCGATCACCGGCACCGTGCCGGCCATGTTGGTCCCTACCTCGCCGGCCCAATAGCCCAGGGTGTCCCACGGCAGGATCGCCCCGGTGAAGATGAAGGCGGCCCCCAGCAGCAGCAGCACCACGCCCAGGATCCAGATCAGCTCGCGGGGCTTCTTGTACGCCGCCCAGACGAACACCCGCAGGACATGGAGTCCCATCACCACGATGAAGGCCTGGGCGGACCAGTAGTGCAATCCGTGGACGAGCCAGCCGAGCGGTACCTGCAAGCGCAGGTACATGAGGCTGGTATAGGCATGATCGACGGTAGGGACGTAGTACAGCAGTTGCCATATGCCGGTGAACACCAGCAGCAGGAACAGGGCCAGCGTCGTGCTCCCCAAGGCGTAGGAGAAGCGAGACCCGCCGGCGATGCCCTCGACGGAGCCCCAGCGGATGACCGCTGCCAGCGGGAAGCGCGTCTCGATCCATCGACCGAGGCTATACTTGGCCGGCGGTACGGTTGGTGGTGGAATGGCCATGGTTCAGATCCGGACCTTGTCCGTGATGCCGGTCGCGAATCGCTCCCATTGGATGTACAGCTCGCCGTCCTCGATCTTGTGCGGCAGGGTGTCCAGGGACCGCGGCGATGGACCGCCGACCACCTTGCCCGCGATGGAGAAAAGGCTGTTGTGGCACGGGCATACGAAGGCCTTGGCGGCCGGGCTCCAGTCGGAGCGGCAGCCCATATGCGGGCAAATCGGTGAGAATACGGTGGCCGCGGTCGGCCCCTGCTTGATGACCCATGCGGAATCGCTGGTCTGGGTGCGCAGGTACGCATCGACTTCCAAATGGGTGAAGGACACCTTGACCGGCTGCCCGATGGGCGCTTCGGCGAAGCCACTGGCCTTGGAGAACTGCAGCGCCGGTTTGCGGTAGATGGTCCCCACCAGCGCAGTGGCGAGCGGGCATGCGGTCACCACGGCCAGGGGCGCAGCCATGATGCCGCAGGCGCAGGCCAGGAACCGGCGGCGGCCTGCCTCGTCGGGAACGCCGGGTGCAGACGGAGCGTCATCCATGCATCACCTCCCGTGAAGATCCGTGAACTGCGAACATCCCCAGCAGCGCGGTGGCGTCCCAGGTGCGGGCATGCGGCGGCGGCCGATCTGCCGGAATCGTGGAAGTTCGACTCCCGTTGGCCTCCGGCCAGCTGCCATCGCGATCACCGATGCCGAGCAGCAGGAGGTAGAGCGCCGGTGGAGATGTGATGTGCACGGGTATCCTCATGGGGGAACAACCAGGACGAACGTGTGTCCGCTGCAGGTGCAGGCCTTCAGCGCGAAGCGGGGGCTCCGGCCTGCCGGGTCATCTCCACGGTATTGTACGTGCGCAGGAACCTCAGTACCTGCTGCTGCTCCTCCCTGGAGATGTCGGCAAAAACGCGCATATGCATCGTGATGGCCCGCCATGCCCTGCCATCGCGCGATGCGGGGTCGGGTGCTTCGTGGCAGCGCGAGCAATTCTCGGCGAAGACCTTGGCACCAAGGGCCGCTTCCTGCATGGAATCGGCGCTCCATACTCTTCCGCCGAGGACGCAGGCTAGCAGGATGGCCAAGGCGATGATGGTCGATGGATGCTGGTACATGGCCGATGCCTCCCTAGAAGGTAAAGGTGGTGTTGACCGCGAGCAGATCCTCGCCATGGACGCTGGCGGCCATCGCCATGAGCGAGGTGCGGATGAAGGAGGTGGCGTAGTAGTTCACTCCGACGCCGATCTCCGAGACATCCTGGAATCCGTTGTCGCTCAGGCTCCGCTGCATCCTGCCGGCACGCAAGGTCGGTTCGAGCCCACCGAGCCATCCTTGCAGATCATCGAGGCGGCGGGAGGCTTGCAGGTAGAGCCCCTGGGAATGCTGGCGTGCGCCGCTGGGATCCTGGTAATTGAGGCGCACTGCTTCACCGCGGATCTGAATCCGCTCCAGGCGGTATTGGCCATCGATGTCCACCGCCGTGAATGAGCGGCGCGCACCGTCATCGATGGTCGGATCGACGGTCTGGTTGTTAATGATGCGCCCGCTCATGGCCGACAGGCCGACTTCGGCGATCGGCGATGGCAGCAGACCGACGCGGACGCCAATGGTCGGCGGCACGTGGGTGGTCTCGAGGTTACCGAAGGCCAAACGGTTGTCCGGATCGGCATTGTCCGGACCATTGTAGGTCGGCGGTGCCGCGACGAAGATGTGGTAGGAGAGCCTGGCCATGTTCGCGATCGCCACCTCGCCACGCACCTGCGCCCCGTCGACGTTCTGATCGCCAGAGAAGACGCCGTAATCCTCATTGTAGGGCGCCGGAGCGAGGGTCGAGAATTTGTTGATCCAGGTCGGGGAGAGCCGCTCCGAATAGATGCCGAAGGGGATGGGGAAGAGGCCCGCCTCGAGGACCAGGTGCGGCAGGGCGGTGTAGGCGACCCAGGCCTGCCCGAGGGCGACGCCATCCTGGTCGGCATTGAGCTCGGCGACGAACAGGACGGTGTCCTTGTAGCTGTAGAGGAAGATCGGATTGAAGTCGCCGCTGGCCGTGTACCCCATCCCCTTCTGCATGGTCAGCGTCACATCGCCGACACCGCCGATCGAGAATCCATCGTCCGTCAGGCTGTCGGCCTCGAGCTTCCAGACCCTGGCTTCCAGGGAGGGATCGGACCTGGCAGGGGCTGCCGCAGTAGCTGCAGGCGCGGCCGGATTTTGCACCGGCGCCGGCTGGGCTTGGAGGGCCTTGACCTCCCGTTCGAGCGCGTTGATGCGCTCCTGCAGCTGATGCAGCTGATCGGACGTGGAAGCGGAAGCGGCAGCTGGCTGATCTTCAGCCATCAGTCCGCTGCCGAGGCCGGTGAGCACCAGGAGCATGGCGCTGCCCAGGTTACGATAGGGATTCATAGTTCTGCTCCGGAGATTATTAATGATGGCACGTGGAGGTGTGCGCGTGGGCGATGCGCACACCACCACGGCGAGCCGGGTTGCCCCTGAAACGGTCGTGGTCATCGGACGTGGAGCGGGGTACTGTGATGGGGAGTGTCCGTGTCCCGGGGTTCTGGCGCTGAGCGACAGGGCAGAACCAGTAGTAATGGGGACATGGTTCACTATCCGTGACAGGGCGAGTGGGACAGCGTGGCATAATGGGCGCAGAACCTGGAAAAATATAGGGTATTACCCTACCCGCTGATCCTGGTAGCGACCGGGAGCATGGACCAGCCGATGATCAGCGTGCTTGCCTGGCCGGAACGCGATGCCCTCCAGAGCACAGGCACCTGGGACGCGGTTCGAGCATGCATGAGCGCATCGCCTTCCCGCCTGGGACAGGGGAGGGTTAACCCCCATGGAACGACAGCAGCTGGCTCCACCATGGAACCACGACTGCACCTCCGGCATGGCAGATCGGACACGCTATGACCTCCATCATCGCTTCCACCTGTCCCGCGCACCCGTCGTGCGGATCGACCCGGGACGAAGGCTGCCACGCCCGTGTCGCTCGCACGAGCCAGCTGCGGACGACCCGTCAAGGCCCGCTGCTCCGGCACTGGACTGCCATCGTGATCCTGATAGCGGGGATGCAGCTGATCGGCATGCACCGTCTCGACGCTGCCGCCAGCGCTGGAGATCCGGCCGGCCCTGGTCCTTCCTCCGTCCATCCGGCGATGGCCGATCGCACCATCACCATCGCCGTCGAACACGCCCTCCTCTTCGGGGATGACGTCTTCCCCTACGAGGTGGAGGTCCGCACCCAGCAGGGGATCGTCACGCTATCCGGAACGGTGGAGAACCTGCTCAATCAGGATCGGGTGGCGGCAATAGCTGGGAGCATCCGGGGCGTGCGCGGGGTCATCGGCCTGGTAACCGTCGCACCGGAGCCCCGCACGGACGACGCCATCCGGATGGATGTACAGGACGTCCTTCGCCACGATCCCGCGACCGAATCCTATAAGGTGCAGGTCTCCGTCCAGCAGGCACTGGTCATCCTCACTGGCACGGTCGGCTCCTATGCGGAGAGGCTGCTCGCTGAGCGCATCGTCAAGGGCATCCGGGGGGTCATCGGGATCCGCGATGGCATTGCCGTCGGTTACCTTGGGCAGCGGAAGGGGATGGAGATCGCCGGCGACATCCGCGATCGGCTCCAATGGGATATTTGGCTCGACGGCGACCGGATCTCCGTGGCGATGATGGACGGCGCAGCGATCCTGACCGGGTCGGTCGCCTGCGTCAGGGACACCAGACGGGCGTTTGAGGATGCATGGGTGGATGGGGTGAGGTCCGTAGACGTCAGCGGGCTTCGCATCGATCCCTGGGAGCGCGATGATGCGCGCCGGGTAATGATCAACGCCCCGACGTCGGATCACGATATCGGGCAGGCGATCCTGGCCGCATGGCATCTTGATCCGCGCACTTCGGGTTTCCACCTTGCGGTCACCGTCGAGGACGGCGAGGCGAGCATCAGCGGCGAGGTGGGGAACCTACGAGCCAGGATATCAGCCGCTCAGGACGCACAGAACACAGTCGGCGTCGCGAGCGTCGCGAACAGGGTGCGGGTGAAGCCCGTGGCGCATCTCTCGGATACGGAGGTGGCGACGCGCTTGACTGCAGCTCTGGCCACGGATCCGCTTCTGAGACACGTCAACATCGTCGTCTCAGTGAAGAGCGGCGTCGCCGCCCTCATCGGATCGGTGGATTCGAGCTACCAGAGATCCGAAGCCATGGATATCGCGTCGCGGACCACGGGGGTGGTGACGATCCACGATGACCTCGCACTCGCGCAGGACGATGCGAGCCGCCATGCCGACCTCATGCCAATCGATGATGGCGTCCTCTCCTTACCGTCCTATGACTCGGCACCCACGTTGAGCGACACCCAGATCAAGCGGACCATCGAGGACCGGCTGTCCTTGTCTCCAGACGTGGACCGGAGCGGAATCACGGTCGCTGTCACCGACGGGGTGGCCACCTTGTCCGGCACCGCCGGGTCCTGGATCGGTCGACGTGAGGCCGTTCTGGATGCCCGTCAGAGCCATGCGACGGCGGTGGTCGATCACCTCGATCTCAAACGGGGCATTTGGCGAAGTCCTTGAGGCGACAGACGGCGTCGTCGCTGCAGGACCGGGACCTGTCTTGATCGCTCCGCTCCGCTTGTTGTTGCATGCCCATGGCCCAATGGCTGATCAGCCGGTGCATGTCGGGCTCCTGCACGCGGGATGGTATGCTCTTGCATCCGGGTCAGTTGATGGTCTGCGCAGGAGCCGTGCTGCCCTCTCCCCATAACCGCAGCGGGAGAACATCCACCTCATCGTCCTGATCGATGGCCATGATGCGGACGGTATTGACGCCAGGCTTGAGGGTGACGTGGGCGGTATATACGCCGTCAGCCCCTAATCTGCTGGCAGGGACCAGTTCACGCTTGTCGTCGTCGAGGAACAGGGTGATGGCGCGTAGCCGGTCGTCAGCAACCTTCACCGAGATATCAACCCGCTCTCCGCCCTCAGGCTGGATACGCAGTAGCGTCACGGTCGGCGGCGTGATCGGCTGCGGATGAAGAGTGGAATGCACGGGTATGGTCAGGGCGCTGACCAGGGTGGCGCGGTAACGCCCATCGATCCCCTCGTCGAAGCGCTCCTCGGCGCGAATCTGTACTTTGACGGAACGGACATCGGCCGGCGCAGGATCGCCGGCATGGATGATGGCGGGATGGACATGGATCGGGATGGCGACCGAGACCGCGGCGTCCTTGGACAGGGGCCCGAGTTTGATGCGGTTCTCGCCGAGCTGCACGGCGGGGTCGTCATCCTTGAAGATGCGCAGATCGATGGGCAAGGAAGTGCCTTCGCCATCGTTGCGCAGGTTCAGGTGGAGGGTCGCCGCCTGATCGGGGTTGAGCTGGCCATCTCCGCTCGGGTTGTCGATTCTCCATGAATAGCTGAGATGCGGGCGCGGCTGCGCCCCTACCCTCAGGCGGACCGGAACGTGGGCAAACGGCGCAACCTGGCCGTCATGGTGGAGTTCCAGCTCGAACCGCTCCTCTCCGCTGTAGAGCCGCGGCGGTACCTTGAACATCAGCGTGCCGGCGGTGCTCTTCTTGGCCGCGACCGCTCCGAATACCACCTGGTCGTCCCATAGCGGACTGGCCTTGTCGGCGGAGACCACGCCATAGAAGCGGCCGAGATCGCTCGATGATCCATTGCTGATGGTGAAGGTGAGTGGAGCGCTCTCCCCTGCAGTCACTGTCAGGGGCCCCTCGTATGCGATGGTCATCGCGCCTGCGGGGACCTCCGTCGCCGGACCCCAGACGATCGCTGGCGTACGGGATTCCAGCGCCGTGGCCAGCGCGGCGGATTCCTGCGCCGCCCGCTGGGCGATCGGCGAACGGAGCTGCTCGAGCAGGGTGCTCCTCGGTTCCGGTCTTTTGGCGGTAGCGGTGCCACCGCTGGCCACCACAGGAGCGCTCACCGCCTGCCCGATCAGGTCGATGGCCAGACGCGCCTCCTGATCGGGGATGAAGTCGGCGCTGGCGATCGACGAGCGCCTGAGCTCCTTCGGATCGAGCTCGTGACCAACCCAGCCCAGCTCGTAGGTGGCGCCGTGCGCGTAGGCATGCGTGTTGGCGAGGGCGAAGGCGTCATCGCCTTCCCGCGCTCCGGCGAGCGGCCGCATCGCTATGCTGCCATCCTTGCGCACCGTATGCAGATTGAGCAGGACGTCGGGGGTGATGCCGACATCCTGGATCGACACGCCACCCGGTAGCTGGTACTCCTGGATGGTCATCTTCAGCCGGCTGCCATCTTGGAGGCTGCTGACGGTCTGCACCGACCCCTTGCCGTAAGAGACGGTGCCCATCACAACTGCACGATTATTGCGCTGCAGCGCGCCGCCGAGGATCTCGGCTGCGCTCGCCGTCCCTCCCGAGATCAGCACCGCCATCGGTACGTCGATGAGCTGGCGCGATGAGCTCCTGGAGATCTCCGTCGTGCCATCGCCACTGACTGTCCTGACGATCTCGCTTCCCGCGCCGAGGAAGAAGTCGCTGATCAGTCGAGCCTGATCGAGCAGTCCGCCGCCATTGAAGCGAAGGTCGAGGACGAATGCCTTCATGGGTCCGCGGCTCTGGAGCGTGCGGATGGCACGGTAGAGCTCACGCGCGGTGTGACCGTTGAATTCATCCATGCGGACATAGCCGACCTCCCCGGCGCGGAAGGCCTGCATGGTGATCACCTGGACCAGGTCGCGGATGATGGGGATATCCAGTGCATGAGCGACGGCCTTGCGCTCAATGGTGAGCATCACCTGCGATCCCTTCGGCCCGCGGATGCGGTGGGTGATTTGTTCGAGGTCGAGCCCGGCCGTGCGCTCGCCATTCACGCCGAGGATGATGTCGCCATCCTCGATGCCGGCGCGATCGGCGGGCAGGCCGGGTATGGCATGCTCGATGCAGCTGGCGCCCTCCTCCTCCTTGAGGAATGCCCCGACACCGTAGAATTCGCCGGCTATTTCCTCCTGGAACATCTTGCCCTGTTCGGGGGGCATGAGCTCGGTATGGGGATCAAGGCACCGCAGGGCCCCATTGACCAGGTCGTAATCGAGCGCTCGGGCCCGTTGCGGCGTGAAGCTGGCATGGTCGACGGCGATGCGCACGCGCTCAAGCAGGGCCATGGCCTCGGTGAGCGACCGGGGCTCGGGGGCCGGGATCTGGCGACTGTCTGTGCCGATGTCCAGGGTCACGATCGCACCGCTCCAGGTGGCCTTGATGCTCACCTCATCCAGCTCAAGCTGGCGCAACGCGCGCTGCACCATCAGGTGTGGCTGGAAGCGGGATGGCTGGTAGTAGTGGTGCTCAAGGGCGTTTCCCACCGTGGGGAGGAGATCCGGCATGGGCAGCGGATCCTCGACGCAAGCCAGCGGGCCCGCTAGGCATATGATGAGGAGCAACGCACCAAAGCGGGAGAAGCAGCAAGGCAACATATGGGTGGCTTCCCTGAGGGTGTCGGACTGCGGAGTCGACCTGATGACGGCCAGCCACCTCCCGCCTTCCCGACCGGTCGCTGCGCACCTTCCACGGCCTTACCTGGAAGCCGACCGATCGGCGCACCCGTCCCGCCGAAGGTGGGGCGCCTGATCGCGTACGGACTCGCGCACCATCAGCGCCGCACCCTGGTCGATCGACAGCTCCTGATGGTGCGCTCTGCCGTCCCGATCGAGCTTCCTCACGCTACCACGTCGAGGACTTCTGGACCCACCTCCTGTTGTCGGCCGATGACACCGAGCGAGCACGGTAAGGCTACCAAGCCGGCGGACCTGCGGCCTGGAGCGCGGCGGCTGGTGCGATCCCGATTAAGGCGCACCCCCCAATGAGGCGATCAGGGGCTGGTCGGCCTGCGCTTGCGACCGGTGGACGCCAGTGGCTGCATATACGTCAATGGCGATCATCCAGGCTCGTTGTCGGCCTCGGCATGGTGATCGACCGGCTTGGTCATGGTGGGGCAGCTCCCATGGTCATCGACCGGCCCCAGTCGTGGGAATGATGCCCACGGCAAACAACAGCCACGCTGCGACTCCGATGCCGACCGTGCTCATGAGGATGATGCGCCTCTTCCGGGTCATCGGGATGAGGACATGGATCGCACCGAGCAGGAGGAGGATCACGATGAGGGTGATCAGCACGGATATTCGCGTCATGGGTCGCCTCCGAGGATGCACGACGACCGCGTCGCGCTGGTACATGACCCTGCGCGTCACCTGATTGTAAATCCATGGGGTCATCACCTACTCGGTTGTCCTCCGACGAGCATTAGCGCAACGCTGACGGCGAGGCGTGGCGCGTGAGTGCCCCACCGAGTCACGCATGCACCGCGATCCGCCGTTCTCCAGTCCGTTCATAGGGGGTTCGATGAACAGGGCCGGACAAGAGCGGCCTCATGCATGGTGCACGCCAGCGCGCCATCCTGCGATGCGGGACCCGGCCTCAACCGCGATTAAGGATCGGCCCTTAGATCCGTAGCTGCCAGAAGTGGTGGCGGGACGCGGAAGGCATCCGGGGGTAGGGTTATACCCCATGGAGACGGCGCAGATGGATTGACTATAGGCAACCCGTGACCCAGCTCTGCCACCCCTCTCATGGAGGATGCATCATGCGCACGTCCCTCGACACCCCCGGCACCCTGCAACCGCTTATTCACTGGTCATCAGCGGATGCCCATCCTCTCGGCGATGACCGGATCGAGCTGGGCCAGTGGTCCCGTCACCAACAGCACCTCGCTCACTGGACCATCACGGCGCTCCTGGTGGCGGCCATGCTCCTACTCGGATCGGCATGGGCACAGGCGGCGACGGCTCCGGAGGCCCGGGTCGATCATGGCCCCTATCCAGCCGGTGCGCCGCCCGCCGACAGCGCCATCACCGTGGCCGTGGAGAACGAACTGCTGCGCGATGACGCGGTGTTCCCCGATGCCATTGACGTCACCACCAGCAAGGGGATCGTCACCCTGGCAGGTTCGGTCAACAACCTGCTCGCCCAGGAGCGGGTGGTCTCGATCGCAGAGAGCCTCCGGGGCGTGCGTGGGGTTATTAGCCTGGTGACTGTCACGCCAGTCATGCGCCCCGACGAGGACATCCGCAAGGACATCCTCAACGCCCTGCTCGAGGACCCCGCGACGGATTCCTACACAGTGCAGGCCGCGGTGCACAATGCCGTGGTCATGCTCACCGGAAGCGTGGGGACCTTTGGGGAGAAGAAGCTCGTCGAACGGATCGCCAAGGGGATCAAGGGCGTCTCGGAGATCCACAACAACGTCACCATCGCCTATCTGGCGAGTCGCACCAGCGCGGAGATGGCCGGCGACATCACCGACCGCCTGCAATGGGATATCTGGCTCAATGGCGACCGCCTTGCCGTCACCATGAAGGATGGCGCCGCGACCCTGACCGGCACGGTCGGGACCGTCCGCGAGTTCTGGCGCGCGTTCGAGGATGCCTGGGTGGATGGGGTTACTGCGGTGGATATCAGCGCCCTGAAGGTCGATCCCGCCGAACGCGATGAGGCGCGCCGCAAGATGGCATTCGCCATCAAGTCCGATGGCGAGATCACTAAGGCGGTCCTGGCGGCCTTCCACCAGGATCCGCGCCTCAAGGGATCGTCCCCTGAGGTGTCAGTCGAAGACGGCGAGGTCGTCCTCCGGGGTAGCGTCGGCAACATGAAGGCCAAGAGCTCGGCCGAGCAGGATGCACGCAACACGGTCGGTGTCGGGAGCATCGAGTGCCTGCTGAAGGTGAAGCCCAAGGAGCACCTCAGCGATCCCGATATCGCGGCGCAGCTGAAATCCGCCCTCTTCGCCGATCCGCTGCTGGGCGACTACTCGATCGTGGTCGCGGTGGTCAACCATGTCGCCGTCCTGTCCGGAACGGTGGATTCGCGCTTCCAGAAGGCCGAGGCCCAGGATGTCGCCACCCGCACCAAGGGCGTGACGATGATCAGCAACCGCCTAAAGATCCAGCCAGAATTCTCGAGCCTCTATGCCGAGCCGCTGAACAGTGATCCCTACCCCTACCTGATCACCGAGATCTACGATGCCACACCCTTCCTCAGCGACGATCAGCTCCGAGTGCATATCGAGCATGGGCTCTCCTGGTGTCCCGATGTGGGCTGGGGCGAGGTCAAGGTCACCGCTGTCAATGGGGTCGTCACCCTCGGCGGCACGCTGAAGACCTGGCTCGGACGGAATGAGGCAGACCGGGTAGCCCTTCAGTGCGGGGCGCATTCGGTCATCAACCATATCGACGTCGAGAAGGGAGGATGGTGGTGGTAGTGATTGCCGAGGGTACGGGCAGATCGCACGGGCGACCGTCAGGTGCACTCATGGACGCCGCTTCCCCTCGGCACAACGGAAAGCGGTAGCGTCGGCATCACCGCCAGGGCAACCGGTGCCTGGGGCGCCCGGTCGCTGCGCGCCCGAGCTGCCCACCACTGCCAGGCACTGGATCCGAAACGATCGCATGCCGCGGTGAAGAACAGCTGACCCCACCATGGTTCGGCCCGAGGCCGGGCATCCTCGCGCTGCCATCAAAGAGCCATCGGGCTGCGCCCGGGAAGGTGAATCAGCCATGCTCTTTGAAGCGAAGGCCCTCCTGGGCTCCGTCCTGGAGGGCCTAGATGGGGATATCGGATCCGTCACGGACGCTCTCTTCGATGATCGGGAATGGTCGGTGCGCTACCTAGTCGCGGATACCGGGAGCTGGCTGCCGAGCAGGAAGGTGCTGATTGCACCGTACGCTGTGCGGTCCGTATCGGCATCCCTGCGCCGGGTCGGCATCGCCGTGACCAGGCAGCAGATCGAGGAGAGCCCGGTCCTGCTCAGCCACCTGCCCGTCTCAAGGCCCTTCGAAGCGGAATATTGCGAGCATTTCCGCTGGCCGATCTATTGGCGCGGATCCGGCAGCAGGGAGGATTGCCCCATCAAGGATCTCGGCTCGCGGCACGCCATTGGCTCTGCTCCTCCAAGCACCGCTGCCCAGGCGCCCGTTCTCCGCAACACCCGTGATGTCATCGGATACCACATCCGCGCCAGCGACGGCGAGATCGGCCGGGTCGAAGATATCATCTTCGATGATGGGACTTGGGCGATCCGTTATCTCATCGCGGATTCGCGGACCTGGTGGCCTGCTGCAATGGTCCTGATCGCTCCGCAGTACATCGAACAGGTGAGCTGGGACGAGCGCACGATCACTATCTCTCTCACCCGCGAGGCCATCTCGACCTTCCGACCGGGCGATGGGCCAGCTCCCAACCCGGATGGCGCTGGGAACAGTCCACATCGGCTCGGCGACCATGTCCGCCCAGACCAGGCCGGCGAGCCCCCACGTATGCACGACACGGATCGCGACACGAGTGCCTATCGGACGAGCCCATCGGCACCCTCGGCGGCGATGGCGATGATCATCGATCAGGCCAGGGATCCCGATCATGTGATCATCCCGATCGCCGGCAGCGCGCATAGCCACGGCCAGGACGACCTGGATGAGCTGATCAGACGCCATCAGGTGTCGAACCCGGGTGCGCAGCATGCCATGCTGTTCCTGCCCAACGCCAGCAGTTCCGCCATGCCCACCATAAGCGACAGCGCCACCGTCCCAGCTGCGACCTGCGGTTCCCGGGCATTGTTTCCAGATCACGACCATGCAGGCGGACCATGATCCCGAGTGCCGGGGGCGGCCACGGAGCCTGGAGATCCCAGCGAGGCGACTCGAACCCGCCGAGGCCTGAGAACCGTTCTGGCCCAGCTCTCAGCGGAACCTCGTCCCCATGGTCTCGACCCGAACCCAGGATCGGGGAGCCGAGCAGGCCCGGTTGGCCGCGGATGCCGCCGGGCGGGAGGCCTGGCGGCAGTGGGGGCCCTACCTCGCCGAACGCCATGGGGCACCGTGCGCGAGGATTACAGCAGCGGCGGGACGGCCTGGACCTATCTGCCCCATGACCACGCGCGCAGCAGGGCCTACCGCTGGGGCGAGGACGGAATCGCCGGATTCAGCGATGACCGGCAGCTGCTCTGCCTCTCCCTCGGCCTTTGGAATGGCAAGGATGCGATCCTCAAGGAGCGCCTCTTCGGCCTCGACAACGCCGAAGGCAATCACGGGGAGGACGTCAAGGAGCTCTACTATTACCTCGATGCCATTCTGAGCCATGCCTACCTGAAGATGCTCTACAAGTATCCGCAGGACGAGTTTCCCTACCGCCTGCTGGTCGACGAGAATCGCCGCCGCGGCACCGAACTCCCCGAATTCGAGCTGCTCGACACCGGGGTCTTCGACCAGGACCGCTACTGGGACATCGTCATCGAGTATGCCAAAGCGGCTCCCGACGATATCCTGATGCAGATCACCGTCCACAACCGTGGTCCGGAACGGGCCGCCCTCATCGTGCTGCCCACACTGACCTGCCGCAACACCTGGTCCTGGCAGGCGGGGTCGCCCCCGTCCGGTGCTGCGCGCGGACGGTGGCAGCCTCGCCATCGAGCACGCACTGCTCGGAACACGGCGCCTGGAGGGCGATGGCGCTGCACAGCTGCTGTTCTGCGACAATGGCTCCAACCGACGCCGGCTCTTCGGTCAGCACGGCATGACGGGCTTCGCCAAGGACGGCTTCCACGAGCACATCGTCCATGGCGACCCGTGCGCGGTGAATCCGGCGCAATGCGGGACCAAGGCGGGCATGCGGTACCGTCTGCAGGTCGAGGCGGGTGGATCCCACATCGTGCGCCTGCGCCTGCGTCCGGCGGCGGGCACCCCGCTGCCCGGGCCCTGGGATGATTTCGCTGCCGTCATGTCCCAGCATCGCGGCGAGGCGGACGGTTTCTATGGCCGCCTGCAGGAGGAGATCACCGATACGGATGCCCGGCTGGTGCAGCGGCAGGCGTACGCCGGCATGATCTGGAGCAAGCAGTTCTAGCTCTACGATGTCCAGACCTGGCTGACCGGTGATCCGGCCCAGCCCCTTCCGCCCGCGGGCCGCCGACATGGCCGCAATGGGGATTGGCGGCATGTCGATTGCTCGGACATCATCTCCATGCCGGATACCTGGGAATATCCCTGGTTCGCCGCATGGGACCAGGCGTTCCACTGCATGACGATGGCCGACATCGCTCCCGCCTTCGCCAAGACCCAGCTCGCGCTCCTGGTCCAGGGGCGCTATCTGCATCCCAACGGCCAGCTCCCCGCCTATGAATGGGCGTTCGGCGATGCCAATCCGCCCGTGCATGCATGGTCCGCGTTCCGCGTCTTCCAGATCGACCGCCGCCAGCGCCAGCAGGCATCGCCCGGCGATGTCGGCGACATCGCCTTCCTGGAGCGGGTGTTCCTGAAGCTGATGGTGAATTTCACCTGGTAGGTCAACCGCAAGGATGCTCAGGGTCGGAACATCTTCAAGAGCGGCTTCCTCGGTCTGGACAACATCACCATCACTTCGGTGCATGACGTTTGGCCGAAGCTGAGCAATACCGCCCATTGCCTCTCGAAGGACGGTATGCGATTGCTGACCTGGACCTCCGGGATCGACCTCGCTCCACACTGCACCTTGGACGTCGGCGTCGTGCCTGGAGCGGTCGACACGTCCATCACCAGCGGAACCATGGACGATTAACGCCTGCTCGAGCGGCTGATTGGCGCGATCCCGCCCGGCCGCCTGGCATGTCCGGAGAAGATCGTCGCCCTGGTCCTCTTCCTCGCTGGCGACGGGGCCAGCTTGGTAACGACACTACCATTGTCGCCGATAGAGGGATCATGCATGCCAGCGCGGGGCTCTGAGCCGGCCATCGGCGCACTCCCCTACCGAGGATCCGCTCCGCTATCCGCTCAGTATCCGCTTCATGTCCACTCGCGCAGCGGCGGGAACGGGTGCCGTCTCCGCCCGCTCTCGCGCGGCGGGCGACGGGAGAGATCGGCATGCGGATACCCCGGGGCCTGATGACGGGGCGGTGAATCGTCGGTGGAACGTGCCGGAAGGCAGCGCTAGGGAGGGACGCCGGCCAGGGACGCGAGAAGTCGGTCCGCTGGCGGCGGTAGCTCTGCCGGCATCCCCGCTCACCCAGGATGCCACCGTCGAACCCTGTCCAAGGTTGCCGCCTTGCCCACCAATGGCGGTCATGCTGGTTCGTCCCGATGGGCAAGAGCACGCCTGCCGTCGCCATCCGCGCGCCTACCCAATGAGCTTTCGGCCCGCTCCGCCTGGATCCCGCCGATGCTGTCGGGTGCCGACCACAGCGATCACGGGGCCGATTTTTCGGCTGAACTCCCCCTACTCCAGCGCCGCCTGTTGAGCCGATACCAGGTCATTCGACGGCTTTGAACCAACGCTGCTCCCCCTTGTCCCCGAGCTGGGTGAGGCGTTGCGCAGTAGAGGAAGGATTGCGCCATGGACCATGGATCTACCGCCGAAGCGACCAGCGCTCTCGTCCCACAGGCGGAGGATCTGCGTGTGCTGCGTGACAACCTGTCCGAAGCGGATGGGCTCGATGGTCCGGATGACGGCATCGACGTGATGGACGGCATACCGATCGACGGCACGATTGACCATCCGGGGTGGCCGCGACCGGGATCGCCTGGTAATCCCCCTGATGCCGATCACTGTGATGGCGATGATGCTGGCGATGATGCTGGCGATGATCACCGTCTTGGCCTCGAGACCGCCATCGATTCAGTCGAGCGATCCCAATTGGAGGCATCCAGCGATCCGCTCAGGCCCTATCTCGCCAGCATCGGCGCCATTCCCCTGCTGACCCAGGCTCAGGAGGTCATCCTGGCCAGGCGCATCGTCATCTACCGCCATGGATACCAGCGCGCGGTCCTGACCACCTCGGTGGCCCTGCAGCAGGTGCTCCTATGGGCGGAGCAGGAGCTGGAGAGGATCCGCACACAGATCGTCCGCGATCGGATCCATGGCCAGACCGGCGACTGCATTAACCGGCTGGGACGTCTGGATGAGCATGTGGCGACCCTCACCAGGCTGACCGCTCATATCCAGCGCGATCGACAGGCCCCGATCGCCAATCAGCCAGCCGGCGATGTGCCGGCGACCAGCGGCGACGACATCACTCCGGATTGGAAGCACGATGAGCTCGTCCGCCGGCGCCTGGCGCGGGCGTATGCCTTGTGCAGCGAATTGGATCTCGATGCCGACCTCCTCATGCGCATCAAGGACATGCTCTTCGACCTGCGCCGGACCGCACTGCGCCTGCGCTCTCCCTCGCCAGCCGAACTGGCCACGGCGCCGGCCCGGCTGCGCAGCCTGTGCGACCAGCTAGACGAACCGCTGGACCGCTTCCTCGAGCGCTGCAACCGCATCAGCCAGCGCTTCCGCCTCTATGAATGCGCCAAGCAGGAGCTGGTCTCGCGCAACCTGCGTCTGGTGGTCTCGGTGGCCAAGAAATTCCGCCGCCGCGGCATGGATTTCCTCGACCTCATCCAGGAGGGCAATACGGGTCTTATGATCGCCGCCGAGAAATTCGAGCATCAGCGCGGCTACAAATTCTCCACCTATGCCACCTGGTGGATCCGCCAGACGGTGAACCGCGCCGTCGGCGACCAGGCCCATCTCATCCATCTTCCCATGAAGCTGCTCATGCGGCGCAACCAGGTCCATGCTATCCGGTCCCGCATGGTCGAGGAATCCGGCCATCAGCCGAACGAGGACGAGCTCGCTGCACGCGCCGGGATCAGCTGTGAAGAATGCCGGCGTGTCGGAACTGTAGCGTTCAGCATTGCCAGCCTGGATAGTCCGGTCGGAGCGGACGGCGACACCTCCCTGAAGACCTTCATTGCCGACCTCCATGCACCCAAACCAGATGCCCTCGAATCCCCCCGTGAACTCAGCCAGCGCCTCACCGCGCTGCTCGAGACCCTGAATGCGCGCGAGCGCGAGATCCTTATGCTGCGTTTCGGCCTGCAGGATGGTTACAGCTATACCCTCACCGAGATCGCGCACCGCTTCAATCTGACCCGCGAACGCATCCGCCAGATCCAGGTCCATGCGCTGAACAAGCTCAAGGATCCCGCCCTGCTGCGTTCGCTCGAAGGCTTCATCGATACACCTGAGTGAACGACGCAGCGGCGGCAGGGTCCGCCGCTGCTGCGCGATCAGCCGCCGATGCCCTGTCGGCGTGGCGCAGCGCTCGCCGGTCCCGGTGCCCTCGATCATGCTGCATCCCGTCAGGGCCAGCCCGTACAATCCATCGGAGTGGACGCAACAGGCCTGGCACCATGTTCTTCCAGCCCGGCTGAGGCCGTCCAGAGCCGACTGCTCGCCAGCCATGGGGTAGATACCCCATGGCTGGCGAGCCGACTGCTGCACACTCTCCCCCTGCTGCCCATGCCGATCCACCAGCGCGCAGGACGCCGTCCGTCCATGAAGACCAAGCGCTACTTCTTCCCCGGCATCATCACCGCAGGCCTCCTGGTCCTTGGCCTGCTCGCCGACTGCGGGTCAGCAGCGATCCGGGCCCGTTCGATCTTCGTCGAGTCGGCAGATGTCGTCGCGGGCATCGGGAGGGCTGAGCGGGAATGCCGACAGCTCATGGCAGCCTTGGCCAGCGCACGAGCAGCCGCTATGCATGCCGATGTTCCGCAGCTCTATAGCGATCTGCACTTCCACATGGCGCTGGTCGATGATGCCCTGGTCCAGGTCGAATCGATGAGCGCCATGGCGATCTCATCGGGATGGTCTCGCCTGGTGCAGCAAGACCGCCTCGCGCCCCAGGACGTTGAGCGGACCGGTCCGGCGCTGGAACGTCGTGAGGCGCGCGACGCCCTGCGCAGCGCTGTGCATGCGCTCGCCGCCAGCTGTGCCCGGCTCATCAGCGCCGCGAGATCCTTCAAGGCCCTGGAAGCGCAGGCGATCACGGTGCTCGACGAGGACTTCTCCCCGCACGGCCTCGAGTCGATCAAGCCCCTTCTCACCACGCTCCTGGCCGACGAGCCGCTGGTGCTGCGCGCCCTCGCCGAACTTGCCACCTGCGCCACCGAGCTGCGCATTGCCATCACCGGGCGCGACTACGGTCGAACCCAGCCCGCTCATCGCATCGGCACGAGCTGCGCTTCAGCTTCACCGTCAAACCCCGCCGCACCAAGAGGCGCGTCATGAATCGCTACGTCAGCCTCCTCCTCCTCCTGCAGGGCCTGTGCTTGCTAGGCGCAGGATCCACCACTGGCGCTCCGATCTGGTCCGCAGCCTCCCGCCTCGGCGACGATGCCTATCCGGAGCGGACGGATGGGTTGATGCTGATCGGATGCCTCATCGCAAGCAGTGGGGCCCTCCTCCTCGGCCATAGGAGCCGATCCTCATGACGACCAGGTGTGACATCGCGCGACGCATGCGATGGTTCCTGGACATCCCCGCCACGCTCACGCCCCCTGCGACTGGATACCGCACGCCGCCATGACCGACACGCCCGAATCATCCTTGCCGAAGGCCCTGCGCGCACCGTCCCTTCCCTTTGCCGCAGCGGTCCGCTTCCCGATCATCCTCCTCCTCGCGCTGATCCTCTTCGGCTCTTTCATCAGCTGGTTCGCGGGGGCCTTCTCCGATCAGGGCTACGCCCCCACACAGCCGATCGCCTACAGCCATAAGCTCCATGCCGGTGATATGCACATCCCCTGCCTGTTCTGCCACTTCAATGCCGAACGCGGCGAGCATGCCGGGATACCGCCGATGTCCGTCTGCCTGGGATGCCATGGCCGGGGGCTCGGCGCAGTGGCAGCCAATCATCCCGAGATCCAGAAGCTCCAGGCCATCGTCGATTCCGGTTCGTACACCGATGCCGACGGGATCATCCATGATGGTGGCGTGGTGCACTGGCGGCGCGTGCATAAATTGCCCGACTTCGTCTACTTCACCCATCAGTTCCATCTCGCGGCGGGCATCGCCTGCCAGACCTGCCACGGCCCGGTCGAAACCATGACGGTGGTACGCCAATACGCCTCCTTGTCGATGGGCTGGTGCCTGGATTGCCACCTGCGTACCAACTATGTCGGCGGACCGGCTTATCGCCCGGATGCTCCGTCAACCTTTTCGGTAGGTAGCGCGAATTACGACGTCATGCGGGCACAGGATGCCGCCGATCCGCCGATCCTATTCGCACCCCGTAAGCTCAACGGCAACGCTTCCTCCGAGCAGGACTACCGCACGGCGGGAGCGCTCCCGGCCAATGACGGCCGCATTCCAGCGCCCGGATGGGAGACCGATGCCGCCAGGCTCAGGGCCAGCCTGGCACGGCTGCTCGCGGCCCATCCCGATCTGGCGGATCGCCCGCGTTGGCGGCTGGTGGATCTGCCCGAGACGCATCGCGATGCCTATCGCCAGCTCTTCCTGCTCGACCACGATGGCCTACCGATCCCCGACCTAACCAGGACGTTCATGAATGCTCCGACCCAATGCAGCACCTGCCACCAGTGACCTGCAGCAGCCAGCACTGTGTCGAGGATCTGCCCTGCTGATGCTAACCACCCGGGTTGGGTGGAACGATGCCGTCGGAGCCGGACAGTTCAGGGTCGACGATCCGTCATCCATTCGGGAGCCAAAGGCGCAGGGACCATAGCAATCGGCAATCCGGCACGCCGGACCTCTCCACGATCCAGGACCACGACCATGACCGATGCTCAGGTTCCCGACCGGCGCGCCGCCGATGCCTCACTGGCCCTGACCACCTCTGCATCATCGCGGAGGCTGGCCGCATCTCCGGATTATCAGAGCGCCATGAACGACGCCGAGCCGGCGAAACGTGAGGGCGGCCGCCCATCGCGCTGGACCAGCATCAGGGCGGTCGCGATGACCGTCCTCACTGCGCTCATCGTCGGTTTCAAATACCTCGCCAGCCTCAAATTCCTGCTGCTCCCCATCCTCAAGTTCCTCCCCCTCGTGCTCAAGACCGGCGGGACCATGGTGCTCTCCGTGGCCGCCTATGCCATGCTGTGGGGATGGCGCTACGCCCTCGGCTTCGTGGTGCTGATCCTGATCCATGAATGCGGCCATCTCGTGGTCGCGCGCAGCATGGGCCTGAAGGTGGGGGCACCGGTCTTCATCCCCTTCATGGGGGCATTCATCGCGCTGAAGGATGCACCGCGCAATGCCTGGGTCGAATCCCTGGTCGGTCTGGGCGGCCCGCTGCTGGGCAGCGTGGGGGCGCTCGCCTGTGCGCTCATCGGCAACTACTTGGAGAGCCCCTTCTGGTACGCGCTCGCCTATAGCGGCTGCATGCTCAACCTGTTCAACCTCATCCCGATCGGGACTCTGGACGGTGGACGCATCGTCACCGCCTTGTCCCCCTGGCTGTGGATCGTCGGAACCCTCGTCCTGGGAGCACTGCTCATCGTCCATCCCAATCTCCTGCTCGGCCTGGTCCTGATCCTGTCCCTGCCACGACTGTGGTCGCTGTTCCGGGCGAAGAGCGCTGCCGAACGCCGCTATTTCGAGGTCTCGGCTTCTCAGCGCCTCCTGATCGGGACCCTCTACATCGGGCTCGCCGGCGCCTTGGCCTGGGGCATGGCCGCATGCTCAGTCCCGCCTCCCGCCGCACCCGACCAGACAGCGGAGCAGGCGGTCCCGGGAGCAGCGGACCCGGAATGACTCCGGCGCGCGCGCGCTCGGCGGCGTAGGAATGGGACAGGCTCGCCGCGGCCTGACGCAGCTCACGACTCCCCCACCTCCACGCAGCCTCGGCCCGCGCCGTCTCTACGCTGGCGAATGCGCACGCAGCGACGTCCTGTACTCCGCCGCAGGACAGCACGCGGCACCGCGCCTGCGTGGCAACGTCGTGGAGATCCGGGGAAAGTCCGTCTGTGGCGACCCGTCACCCCTCAAGCATCCTACCACGACCGCTCCTATGAGAGCCCCAGACTGCGAGCGACCTCATGTCCTGGCACAGCAGCATAACCAGCAGCTTCCTCCTCGTTGCCCTCCTCGGCAGCGCCGCGCACGCGGCCGACGCTGGCGTGGCGACCGCAGCGCACGTCCAGGTCGCGGATGCCCACGCGACCCAGCAGCTGCTGGCCGAGCTGCCGAGGGTCCCCGAGATCTCCCAGCAGGGCCAACGGATCGTCTGGCAGGGGAACGGTGGCACAGCCACCATCGTCGGCATCGATGCCGCCAGCGGCGATCCGCTGCTGGAGACGACCATGGGTCCACTGCGTGTTGCGCGCTGGGTGGTGGAGGAGCACCATCTCGCGGTCATCCCCGCGCTGCCCGTACTGGTCGCCCGCGCGTCGGCGGCGCAGTGCACTGTTGCAGCACTCGTGCTCCAGGACGGCCTGCTCACCGGCCCGAGCCTGCATACCGCCGACGCTATAGTGGTGCGCGAGGGCGTGATGCGGAAGCAGAGCGCACTGCCGGAGGATCGCGCTCAGGAGATCGCGCAGGTATCACGCGCGATCGCCGCCGTAAGCGGAGACATCTCCCGGACCGGTCTGGATGACCTCGGCCGCAAGGCCCTGCTTTATGTCCTCGCCAAGCTCGATGGCCGCGACGTCAGCCAGGCGGCCGATGATTTTTCGCCCTCTTTCGCCCGCCGGGTAGTCCGCCACGGCTGGTTGCGCCGGTGGTTCCGCGCCCCAGAGGATGCCGCTGCCGTCGCTGCCTTGGAGCAGGCCGTGGCCGCCGTGGACCAGCAGCGCACCGTCGCCAGCTTCAACGGAGACGGGGTGCAGCTGATGCAGAAGACCGATGCCTTCGGCCGAGGCGGATGGATCTACGCTTCGCCGTCGACGGTGCTGGTGGCCAAGACCGAGATCCATCCGGAATTCCTCAGCTTCCTCCCGGAACTCCTGGTGGTGGTGGGGCTGCCGCCCGGGTCGGATCCGGCGCAGGCGATGGGCACGGCGCAGAGCGCCCGGATCTACCAGGGCAGCACGCTCCTGGCCCAGTGGACGGCCGCCGCCGGCCTCAGCGCCGATGCCGGTGCCTGGCAGCGCATGGTCGGGCCGACGCGCGGCAGCCTGGTGCCCGGTGCCATCCCGCCCCACATCCTCATCAGCGGCCTGGACGGCGACATCGCCGGCCTCGCAGTGGACAAGGGCCTGCTGCGTCCGGTCGAGGATGCGTCCCTGGCCTCAGCCGAACGCTTCATCAGCGACGCCGCCCTCCTGCTCCCGGACAGCGCCCACCTCGATCTCATCGGCGAATACCTCTTCACCTATGTCTATCCGACTCCGGAAGCCGCCCATCCGGAGCTGATTGGCAATCCCCAGAACAAGGGCGATGTCCAGCAGACCGTATGGCAGACCTGCGCCACCTCCCTGGGCGGGATCATGCACGGGGATTGCGCCGACATCGCGGAGCTCTACCAGGTCATCACCAAGGCGCAGGGGCGGAATTCCGTCATCATCGGCCTGCCCGAGCACGCTGCCTGCGCCTGGGCCGACCAGGAGGGCCAGGGCTGGCGGGTATCCCTGCTCCAGACCGGCCCGCCGCTGACCTTCGCCAGCGACGACCTGCCGAGTTGCCTGGTGAAGGCTTATACGTCCTTCGATCCCGCGATGGCCATCGATGCCAACGAGCTGCCGCTGCTGCTGCGCTTCTCGGGCGAGGTGTCGCGCAGCGAGTGGAGCCTGAGCTGGCGCATCTTCCGCGATTCCTGCTATGCGCAGGCGATGATCGAGGTCCAGAAGGACTGGCACTACCAGACCTATCAACGCGGCATCGCGACGATGAAGCGGATCATCGCCGGCGGCGACACTGACAATGCAAACTACCGGGAGCTCTCCGGACTCTATGCCTTCACCGGCCAGTACGATCTTGCCGCCGACTATTGCCGCCAGGCCATCGCCCGCACCGGCGATCCGGCCAGCCGCCTGAACATGTCGATCCAGCTGGTCGGCCACCTCCTGAATGCCGGAAAGGCGGCGGATGCCGAGGCCACCGCCACTGCGGTGCTCGACCTCCAGCTGCCTGCACTCCGGCAGCGGCTGGGCCGCTCCGTCCAGCAGATCGGCCTCCAGCTCGCGGTGACCTGCCTCAACGAGGACGGCAAAGCCCATCTCCTGGGCATGGCCCAGCGCACCCTCCAGGAGGTGCTGGAGCAGCCCCTCGACGAGGCCATCGCGCAGGTCGACGGTTGGCTCGCAGCCAATCCGACCAATCAGGAGGTATGGGCCAATTCCACCGAATTGCGATCGCTGCGCAGCCAGATCGAACGGACCTGCGGCGTCATCATCAGCTTCGCCACGCGCTGCGGACCCGTGCGCATGGCCGCTGATCCCGCTCTGGCCCAGCTGGGCGCGGCGGTCCAGCGCTGGCTGGATACCATCGCCTTCCATGATTGCGACGATCGCAGCGAGGTGCTGGCGCGCTACGCTGCTGCAGGGTCCTGGTATGGCGCCGTCCACGGCCAGGCGGCCTTCGACCGCCTGCTCGAGGCGGTGCAGCCAGCGCCCGATCCCGCCGCCATGCAGACCGAGCGGAGCGGCGGCGCACCGCAGGTGGAGCGCGACCTGCCCTGGATACGCGTCTCGGTGCCCTACTGGTACGGCCGCTTGGCGCGGCAGTTCAGCCGCGATCATGGCACCCTCGACGCGCAACAGGTAGGCCACGATGCCCAACGCCTGGCCGAAGCGCGGACCGCCACCACCGCCTTGGGGCTGTCCTCGCCAGTCTTCGAGATGCAGGCCGACCTGGGGGTGGAGATCGCGGCCATGGTCGCCCATGACCGCCAGGCGCTGGATCATGTCCTGGTGCGCATCGCCACCAAGAATGACAAGCAGCTGCGCGATGATGCCGCGCAGTGGATCGGCGATGCCGCGCGCTTCCTCGATCCCGCCTGGTTCGCCGAGGTCCTCGATGCCTGGAGGGCGGATGTCGACTACCAGCCCAAGTACTTCTCGATCGCCTGGCGCGCCGCCCTGGGCAAGGCCCCCCGCCAGGCGCTGATGGCGGCCAAGCTGGCGGCCGAACGGTTCCCCAAGGATGCGGCCTTCGGCGAGGAATACGATTACATGCGCGCACTCCTTGCCCCGGCAACAATGGGGGCCGCAGCGGCTCCGGCAGCGGCACCAGCCGCAGCTCCCCGCTCTCCTGGGATCATCATCCCGGGTCCGCTCCCGCAGCATCTCGATGACGGCGTCTCATCCCGGTGGTCCGGCGAGCCCTGCGCGCGCGCCGCCTAGGCGCATGGGCTCCCTCGCCATGCGCGGGACGGCCATCAGGGACTGCCGCTGTGCGGTCGCCGAACCCGCCATGCTCGATTTGAATATCGCACCCTGGCAGCCTGCATCCGGCGCAGAGGCACCGCTGCGCCCCCTTGCCGGGTGATGGCGATGGGGCAAGCGGACAGCTGGGCTTCGCGCAAGCGGGTAGCGGCTTCGGCCCGACCGTTCCCGCCTGCGCGCTAGGTCGCCGACCCGGAAGAACCGGCGCCGGCGTTCTCGAGGTTGTGGTCGTGGACCGCCGCGGGCTCGGTGCGCGAGATGATGTCCTGGCCCTTCCTGGCATCCTCGGCCGTCCCGTGGACGATGACGAGGAATTGCCCGCCCTTCAGCGCGCTCTCATATTTCAGGATGCTGTTCTTCGGGATCCCGATGCTGTAGAGCCCGGCGCCTAGGGCGCTCATGCCGCCCACCACCACGGCGCCTTCGAGGGCACCGACGATCCAGGCAACGAGCGGGCCGGCGACCAGCAGCGGCCCGACACCGGGAATGAAGAACAGCCCGGTACCGAACAGCAGCCCGGTGATGCCGCCCCACATGGCGCCGAGCTTGCCCCAGAATTTCATGCGATCGCCCGCATGGTAATAGCCGACCACATGCTCATCGACGAAGGAGCCCCGCCCGACGATCGAGAGCTTGGTCATGTCGAAGCCGGCATGCTGGAGCTCCATGACCGCGGCTTCCGCCTGGTCATGGGTGCCATAGATGGCGATGACGCCTTTGGTGGGGGCGGGCGTGGGGGTGGTGTCTGCTGTCGCGCTCGGCATGGGAAGATCTCCTGTGATGGGGTGGCTGGTCGCGCGCAGCATCCCTGCCGCAGCTCACGGACGGTATGGGGTATCCACCCCATCAGGGCGGCCCGTCCCTGGCGCGGTCGCGTTCTGCCGCATGAGGCTGCTAGATGCGGCGAGATCATCTACCCTCCACACGATGAGCGGGTCGGATGAAGACGACTGGCGGCGAAGCACGGGCCTGCGCGCGGAAGGGCCTGGCCTGAGTCGCACGCTCCTGATTCCATAAATGGCGGTGTTCACATTCACACCGCGTCCAGGACGAGCATCACGCTCATGGCCTGCGTCAGTACGATAGTAACCACGATGGGGCAGCGCCAACTTCGCGCCAAGCACTTCTGTAATTCAACAGGGTGCGCAATGACGCATCGACCGGCCATTATCATTGGCGACGATGCGCGGTAAAAGCAGTCATTCTCGGCATTCCGACGGCATTTTCCTGGTTGAGTCCGCCGGTTCCCATCGCGAGCGCAAGGTCGGGACCGGTCTTCTCTATGACGCTAAGCAGGGTCGGCCTTGACGTGGACAATCCGCGACATTCACCATTGACTTAATGGCCGAACGGAGGATTACCCCTAGCGGCCTTCCACGCTCCGTTACCGATCATGGCACATCGACTTCAGGCACTGAACTATGATTGTCATCGCCCACTTCCCGAATGCCGGCACCTGCCTCGGCGGGATCTGCCGCGTTCAGCAACGCCCATCTTACCGCGATAAACCTCGTCACCATTCACCGGGGCCCAGAGCCCGGCGGCATTCCCAGTATTTCCCGCTCCCTCGGGAGGTCTTATGACCTGCATCACCATCCTGCTCGCCGATGACCACGACCTCATCCGCAAGGGCATTCGCATGGTCCTCGCTTTTGATCCGGACATCGAAGTCGTCGCCGAGGCGGTGAATGGCCGCCAGGCCATCGAACTCGCCCGCCTCCTGTGCCCAGCGGTGATCCTGATGGATGTCGCCATGCCGCTGCTCGACGGGTTTGCCGCGACCCGCGAAATCATCAAACTCTGCCCCGCCACCAAAGTCGTTATGGTTTCGGCGCATGGGGATACCGCTTGCGTGGCGCGCGCGCTCGCGGCCGGAGCGGTCGGCTATCTCCACAAGCAATCGTCCGCCAGCGAAATGCGCGAGGCGCTGAAGATCATCTCGGGTGGAACCACATTCGTCAGCCCGCTGATCACCGGGGCGAACAGTAGACGGGACGCGCTGGAGCCGATTCTTCCTCCCGTGATCCGCCCTCGCCCCGCGTTGACGTCACGCGAATATGAAGTGCTGCAACTGATCACCGACGGCAAGGGAAATCGACAGACAGCATCAGCGCTCGACATCAGCGTGAAGACGGTCGAGAAGCACCGCTCCCACATCATGGTGAAGCTCGGCATCCATGATATCACTGGACTCACGCGCTTCGTGCTCACCTCCGGCATCTTCGCGGCCAGCCCCCTTCTGCCCCTCGCCGACCGGCAACCGGAGGTGTTGCCGGGACCGGCAGCGCTGCCCAGTTCCTCGTCGGACGTCGCCAGCGTGGTCAGGAAGTGGAACCAGCTGGATCGTGATCCCGCACGCGGGGTCAAGCCCCGTAATTCGGGACGACTGACCGTACCGGCATCCGGCAGAGAGCGGCTGGTCGGGAAACCCGACGACCGTTAGACCTACTATCGGGCGCATGACTGAACTGCCCGATTGGGGTCGACGGCTCCGTGAAACCCTTTCCTTCGCCCGGACGACGGCTCCTGGCGATGCTCACAGTGCGCAGGTGGCGGACCGGCGATGGCCAGGATCCCCCAGGCTGGGGACAGCGGCGCGTCGCGGCCGGCACCGGCTGCGCGCACGCCGGATTCGTCCATAATCAGACGGGCATCACTGGCATGGGGTGCATACCCCATAGGCACGTCAACGGGCGGCATAACTGTGCGGGCGTGCCGCGACTGCAACGCCCGGGGGTGCGCCCGATGCCTATCGATGATGTCTATCGCACCCGGCTCGCGGCACTGATCGCCCAGTGCGCCTGGCATGGCCGAGCCCGTCACGCAGACGAGGCCTCCGCTGCTCCCACCGAGGACCTCTGCGCCGCTGCCCGGGCGTACGACCGGCCGTTGCACGACTCCGAGGCCGGCACAGCACGTGCGCGCCTCGCCGCATCCGGTCAATGCACTCCCAGCCGCGATGATCAGCCAGGTGATCACTCGGTCCTGTACCGCTAGCATACAGGTTCCACAGCCGCTCACGACCGACGACAGGCCGGCGCGCACATCCCGTCACCCCCGATGGAGATACCCATGAGCACCGCCTCCGCTGCCGCTGCGCTCGCCCTCGATGCCGCCCAACCGCTGCGCCTGGTGGAGGGCGAGATCGGCAAGGTGCTGGTCGGCCAGCGCGAGCTGGTGCGCCGCCTGCTGATCGGCCTGCTCTGCGATGCCCACTTGCTCCTCGAGGGCGTGCCCGGCCTGGCCAAGACCACGGTGGTCAAGACCCTGGCCAAGGCGATGGCGGTGAAATTCAGCCGCATCCAGTTCACCCCCGATCTGCTCCCGGCCGACATCATCGGCACGCGCATCTATGCCGGCGGGCAGTTCACCACCCGCCAGGGCCCGATCTTCGCCCAGGTGGTGCTCGCCGACGAGATCAACCGTGCCCCGGCGAAGGTCCAATCGGCGCTGCTCGAGGCGATGCAGGAGCGCCAGGTCACCATAGGCGACGAGACCTTCGCCCTTCCCAGACCGTTCATCGTGCTCGCCACCCAGAATCCGATCGAGCAGGAGGGCACCTATCCGCTGCCGGAGGCCCAGACTGACCGCTTCATGATGAAGATCCGCATCGACTACCCGTCGGCGACCGAGGAGCGGCAGATACTCGACCGCGCCATGGCGGACAACCTCGCCGAGGTGGTTCCGGTGCTGACCGCTGAGGCGCTGGGTCATGCCCAGGTCGCGCTCGGGGGCGTGCACATGGATGACCGCCTGAAGGACTACTGCGTCAGCCTGGTGCGGGCCACGCGCGATCCCAAGCTCGCCGGCATCGCCAGCCTGGCGGGGATGATCGAGATCCCGGCCAGCCCGCGTGCGACCCTGGCGCTGGCGGCCTGCGCGCGCGCCCAGGCCTTCCTCGAGGGGCGCGGCTTCGTCACCCCGCAAGACGTCAAGACCATCGCCGCGGATGTGCTACGCCACCGCATGGTGCCCAGCTACGAGGCCGAGGCGGAACGGCTCACCAGCGACATCCTGGTCGCGCGCCTGCTCGAGCACGTCCAGGTCCCCTGACCGGCGCGGCTACCGGCGTGCCACCCGCAGGAGGATCGTCCATGATCAATTCAGAGGCCCTGGCCGACATCCTGCGCCAGGTCAAGCGCATCGAGATCCGCACCAACCGCGTGGTCTCGTCCCTGGCCGCCGGACCCTACCGCTCGGCCTTCCGCGGCCAGGGCATGGCCTTCGAGGAGGTACGGGAATACGTCGCCGGCGACGACATCCGCTCGATCGACTGGAATGTCACCGCCCGCACCGGGATGCCCCACGTCAAGGTCTTCCGCGAGGAGCGCGAGCTGAACACCTTCCTGCTGGTGGATGTCAGCGGCTCGATGCGCTTCGGCGCCATCCCCGGCATCTCGCCCCGCGCCAAGCTCGCGCTCGCCGCCGAGGCGGCGGCAGTGGTGGCGGTCAGCGCGCTGAAGAACAACGACCGCATCGGCCTGGTCACCTTCAGCGACCGCACCGAGCTGCACCTTCCCGCGCGCAAGGGGCGCGGCCATGTCACGCGCCTGCTGCGCGAGGTGCTCGCATCGGAGGTCACCAGCCGGCCGACCAGCCTGGTCCATGCCTTGGATGAGCTCGCCCATGTCGCCAAGCGCCGCACGGTGTGCTTCCTGATCAGCGACTTCCTCTTCCCGCACGGCGATCTCGACCAGCGCTTCGCCGAATCGCTGGCGCGTGCCAGCCACCGCCACGACGTGGTCGGACTGCGCGTCTGCGATCCCGCCGAGGCGAGCCTGCCCGCCGGTTCGACGCCCCTGGTGCTCGACGATCCCGAGGGCGAGGAGGTCGCCGTCTTCGCCCATGATCGCCGCGCACGCCACGACTATGCCGAGGCCTGGCGCAGCGCGCGTGCGTCGGTCCAGTCCGCCTTCCGCGGCGCCGATTGCGATCTCGTCGATCTCGACACCACGCGCAGCACCTTCTCCGCGCTCACCCGCTTCTTTCGCGAGCGCCGCCGGAGGATCCATGTCTGAGCTTTGCCACTCGACCGTTCCTGCTGCCCGTGCCAGCGGCGGCGCGCTCTGCTGCGCGCTGGCGCTGCTGCTCGCCCTCACCCTCCCCAGTGCGGCCGGCGAGGTGGCAGCCGCAGCGGCGGCCCCGGCACCCGGTCCGGTCGCAGCGCCCATCCCGCACCTCATGGTCGACCTCAGCGCCTCTCCGGCTGCGGTCGCGGTCGGCGATGCGGTCACCGTGACCCTCACCTATCGCTGGCCGCACGGCTGGACGGTCCTGACCCCGAGCCATGAACCCGAACCTGCTTCCGCCTTCGCCTCCGAGTTCGTCACCAGCGTGCCCCCGGCCCAGGCGAGCTCGACCGGTGAGGAGCAGCGACGGACCTTCACCCTCACCCTGCTGGCGCTGCACAGCGGCACCTGGCAGCTGCCACAGCCCGGCCTCGACGTCGAGGGCCCCATGGGTCACCGGCACGTCAGCGCCAATGCGGTGATCGTCCAGGTCGGCACCGAGGCCAAACCGGCGGATCTGCCGGTAGCACGCGGCGCCTGGGTGCACCCACCATCGACCGGGTCGGGGCCGATGGCCTGGTGGCTCATCCCCCTGGCTGTCGTCCTGCTCGTGGTGGCGCTGGGACTGGCCTACTGGTGGACGCGTCGTCACCTCGTCCCGCCCCCGACACCGCTGCAGGTCTTCACCGCGGAATGCCTGGCGGCCATCTCCACCAGTGACGGCAAGGAGGCCGGAGCACGGCTGAGCCTGGCGTTGCGCCGCTATGTCGGCGCGCTCTATGCTTTCGATGGTCCGGGCTCGACGACGCGGGAGACCGCGATCTACCTGCGCGGCCGCCTCAGCGACGATGAGCAGCACGCCCTGCTGCGCCTGCTCGGCCAACTCGATGACCTGCGCTGGAGCGTCCCCGATCTGCCGGCGACCCTGGTGCGCGAATCGGCGCAGTCCGCGCGCACCTGGTGCGATCAAGTGCAGCACCGCCTGGACGAGGCGGCGTTGGAGCAGGAACGGGTGCGTGCTCAACCACGTCGCGATCCCGCCATCAGCACCCGCGCCTCCAAGGGACTGCCATGATCGCCCGCCTCGCCGATCCCTGGTGCCTGCTCCTGCTGCTGATCCCGTTGGCTCTCCTGTGGCGGCAGGAGCGGCGCGGCGGGTCGGCCTTCTCCGGGTTCGCGCTGATGCTCCACGCGGTGCGGACGAGCCGCGGACCGTGGCTGTTCCGCATGCTCCTGGTCGCCGGCCTGGCGGGCCTGGCGATCGCGGCGGCGCGACCGCAATACGGCCGCTCGATCGTCGAACGCGAGCTCGCCGGCCGCGACCTCATGCTGGTCATCGACCTGAGCGGGAGCATGCAGATCAACGACCTGGTAGGCACCGACGGTAAGCGCATCGATCGCATGGATGCAGTCAACCACGCCGCACACCAGTTCATCCTCAATCGGCCCAACGACCGCATCGGCCTGGTCTTCTTCGGCGATCAGGCGCTGACCAGCTGCCCGCTGACCTACGACCACGATACCGTCAGCCAGTTCCTCGATCGCACCGAGCACCAGCAGCGCACCCTGTGGCACGAGGGCAAGCCGGGCCTCCTGGGCAGCAACACCAACCTCGGCCTGGGCATGGGCATGGCGCTGCGCTGCCTGCGCGATGCCAAGTCGCTCGGCCGGGCGATGGTCATCATCACTGATGGCGCAGATTCGCGCGAGCTGCCCACCTGGGTCGATCCCCTTCTCGCCGCCCGCCATGCCGATGCCATCGGCGTGCGCGTCTACGCCATCGGCGTCGGCAACCCCGACGGCACCATGACCCAGGAGGATCGCCTGGGGGGGGTGCACGTGGTCCCGGTGCCGGCCGAGGAGCTGCCCGACATGCCCCGCCTGCAGACCATCGTCGCCCTCGCCGACGGCAAGGCCTTCACCGCCAATGATAGTGCCGGGCTGGCGCAGGTATTCGCCAGCATTGGTCAGCTCGAGCCGACGCCACGCACCGTCCGCACCCGCGACGATGTCACCGATCGCTTCGCCTGGCCCCTGGCCCTCAGCCTGGGATTGATCGCCCTGGCCCTGGGGCTCGAGCCCCGGCTGCGCGGTGTCGCATGAGCTGGGCCCGCCCCGACCTGCTGTGGCTGCTCGCCGCACTTCTCCTGCTCGCCGGTGTGAACCTGCTGTGGCGGCGCCGGGTGCTGGCGATGGACGCGGCGGTGGGTGCCGGCGTCCCCCATCTCACCAGCCGGGTGTCGCGTACCCGGGTGACGCTACGCGCGCTCCTGCTGTGGGGCGGACTCGGTCTCGGCCTGTGCGCCCTGGCCGGACCGCGCTGGGGCGCCAGCGACGAACTGCACCGCAGCTCGGGGTGCGATCTCCTGGTGGTCCTGGATTGCAGCCGGTCGATGCTCGCCAACGACCTCTATCCGACGCGCATCGAGGCGGCGCGGCGCAAGGCCATCGATCTCCTGCGCCTGGCTCCCGAGACGCGCATGGCCCTGATGCCCTTCGCCGCCATGCCGGTGCTGCGCTGCCCGCTGACCGGCGATCACGACGCCCTGGCCGAGATGCTGCAGGATTGCAGCCCCGACCTCTTCCCTGCCGAGAGCGGCTACCAGGGCACCGCCATCGGCGATGCCGTCCTGGCCGGGATCCGCGTGCTCGGCAAGCAATCGGACCGCGGCCAGGCCATCCTGGTGATGAGCGATGGCGCCGATGAGGACAAGGCCGCGGTGGCGGCCGCCGCCGCCGCGGCCAAGGATGCCGGCATCCCGGTCTACGGCCTCTTCTTCGCGGATCCGCAGCGCACCGTCTCCCTGGTCATCGACGGCAAGAAGGAGGTCATGGATTCCGATCGCACGACGCTGGACACCCTGGCGCACGCGACCGGCGGGATCTGCGTGAATGCCGGCAATGATCCCCAGGACATCCAGACCATCCACGACCACCTCGTCAGCCATGTCACCCAGCTGCCGTGGGAGGAGCACCGCCGGGTGGTGATGAGCGAACGCTACCTGTGGCTGCTGCTGCCCGGGATCGCCCTGCTCGCGGTGGGCAGCTTCCTCTCCACGCGCCGGAGCGGCCCATGAAGCGGACTTCCCCATTCCTGCCGGGAGGGCTGCTACGCTGGATCGCCCTCCTGGCCCTGGTCCTGGCGCCATGCGGTGCAGCAGGGCGGCTCATGGCCATCGATCCCTGGCAGCAGCTCAGCGCTGCCGCCGCCAGCCACGACCCCGCGGGCGCACGCACAATCCTCGAGGCCCTGCTGCTGGACCAGCCCACGTTCTATGCCGGGCAGTTCAATCTTGGAACCCTGCTGATGAGCAGCGATCCTCAGGCCGCGGCGGCCCACCTTGATATCGCCACCGGCAGTCCACAGAGCGCGCTCGCCGCCGATGCCTGGCACAACCTCGCCCTGCTTCGCTTCCATGAGGGGCGGCTGGAGGATGCCGTCGGCGCTGCCCAGCGCGCCCTCACGCTGCGTCCTGAAGACGCCCAGGAACAGCATCTCTTCAGCGAAATGCGCCGGGTCCTGATCGTCCGCGCCGACGAGGCGCGGCGCACCGCCGAGGAGGAGGCGCGCAAGCTCCATCTCATCACCACCGCCCTGCCGGACGGCCATGCCCAGGAGGCCTATGACCAGCACCTCAGCGCGGCGGGGGGGAGTGGCGGCTACCGCTTCAGCATCGGCGCCAGTCCCGCTGCGGCCCCGGCCGCGGTGCCGGGAGCAGCTGCGCCATCGACGTCACCGCCTCAAGCGCCGCCGCCCCTCCCCTCCGGATTGGAGCTCGATGGCGATGGCCGGGTGCATGGCATCCCCCTCAAGGCGGCCACCGCCACCATCCCGATCGCGGTCCGGGACAGCGCCGGGACCTCCATCACCGCCACCGTCACCCTCACCGTGATCCCGGCCCCGCAGATCACCACCAGCCAGCTGCCGGAAGCCGTGCTCGGCAGCCCCTATGAGGCGGCGCTGGACGCGGTGGGACTCGACCTGCCGCTGTGGACCATCGATGGACTGCCGCATGGGCTGCATCTCGAACCGGCGCAGGGTGCCTCGGTATCGATCAGCGGAACGCCGCTCACCGCGGGAACGGTGCAGCTGAAGCTGACCGCCCATGATGCGCAGCGCCACGCCGCCAAGCAGCTGACCCTGTCGATCAGCGATCTCTTCGCTCCCGAGCAGTCCGTGCTGCCCCCGTCCACCGCCTGGGCAGCCTACCACCACACCCTCACGGTGCGTGGTCCGACGCAGACCTACCAGTGGAAGGCCGCCGCCCAGGGCGGGATCACCATCGCTGCCGATGGGGCGGTGAGCGGCGCACCGGAGAAGGCCGGCGCCCTGCCCCTGGCGGCGACCATCATCGCCCAGGATGGCCGCCACCGCGATGTGATCCTCACCCTGCCGGTCAATCCCCCGCCGGTGATCGACGAAGCGAAGCCCATCGAGCTGACCCAGGGCCAGGCGGTCGAGCGCCCGCTCATCGTCACCGGCGGCACTCCGCCCTACGCCTGGCACCTCGCCGAGGGCGTGCTGCCCAAGGGCCTGCGCCTGGATGCGGATGGTGCGCTGCGCGGCGCTGCCGCCGAACCTGGCCAGGTCGTGGTTACCGCCGCGGTGGCCGATCATTGGTTGGCCGAGACGCAGCAGAAGATCACGGTGACGGTCAAGCCGTCGGACAAGAAGCCCGACCAGCACCAGAAGGATCAGAAGGACCAGAATAACCAGGATCAGAAAAACCAGGATCAGAAGAGCCAAGACCAGAAGGCTCAGCAGCAGGACCAGAAACCTGGGCAGTCCGGACAGGGGCAGCCGGAGAAGAAGCAGGAGCAAAAACCCGGGCAGGGGCAGCAAGGCAAGCAGCAGAGCCAACAAGACCAGAAGCCCGGACAGGGGCAGCAGGGCAAGCAGCAGGACCAGAAGCCCGGGCAAGGGCAGCAGGGGCAGCAGGGCAAGCAGCAGGACCAGAAGCCCGGGCAAGCGCCGTCGGCGCCGGGCACCCCCGACGCTGCCGGCAGCGATCACGGCGCGGACAGCAAGGAGCAAGGCGGCAGCGCCGCCATGGCAGCCCAGGATGCCGCGGGCCAGGCACACCTCCTCAATCAGGCTGCCGCCGATCGCTGGCTGGATCAGCTGCCCAAGGAGGACCGCGGCGTGCTGCGCTATCAGCTGCTCGAGGGTGGAGAGGCGCCACCGAACGCCAAGGGGAAGCCATGGTGACCACCCGTTCCACCGTTATCAGGTCGCCGATGCGCCTCAGCGTCGGCCCCCGCGTGCTCGCCCTGCTCGCCAGTGCCGCCCTCATCGGATCATGCTGCGCCGTCGAGGCCCACCTCGAGCTGCCTGATCCTCTGATCCCCGATGTCGAACTCCAGGCCTCGGTGGTGGTCACCGATGCGCAGCCCGACGTCCAGGACGTCACCTTGCCGGCGGTCCCGGGCGTCAGCTGGACTGTCACCGGCAGGAACAGCAGCGTCTCGAGCATCAATGGCGCGGTCACCCGCTCCTATGCGGCCACCATCGCCCTGCGCGTCAGCCGCAGCACGGCCATCACCTTCCCCCCGATCACCATCACCCTGGCCAACGGCCGCACTCTGGCAACCGCGGCGGTGACGGTCGCGCCGCACGCTGCCAATCCGGCACTGCAGGGCGAAGCCTATGCCGAGGCCCGCTTCGAACCCGAGCGCATCGTCCCGGGCGAGCAGACCATGCTGGTCTACCGCGTCTATCTCAAGCAGGATCGCGACCGGGCGATCAAGGAGCCCGGCATCGTGCTGCCCATCGGCAGCATCAGCCTCGGCGATCGCCGGGACAGCACCGGCACCTCCACCGGCGCAAGCGGCGAGTCGTGGAGCGTGCAGACATTCCGCTGGCCTCTCACCATCGCGAGGCCGGGCCGCATCGAGGTCGGGGGCCAGCAGGAATTTTACCGCTGCCGGCAGGAGGGCTTCCCCTTCGACCAGCTGACAGTGGAATCCACCCACCAGCTCGCCATCAAGCCGGCCATCCTGGAAGTCGAAGCGCTGCCACTGAGCGGGCGGCCCACCGATTTCACTGGCCTGTTCGGACCGTTGGCGGTGAACGCCAGCCTGGACCGCATGCGCATCAATGCCGACGAAGGCACCGTCCTCTCTGTCCAGATCCACGGCCGCCAGATCGGGTTGCTCAAGCGGCCCGTATTCACTCCTCCCAATGGGCTGCAGGCCTACACGAAGGCGGATGAGCCCGGCGCTGCCGGCGACTCCGGGCAATCAGAAGGGGAACGGGAATTCCGCTGGGATCTCGTCCCTAGCCACGCGGGAACCTACGCCATCCCATCATTCAGCGTGCCCTATTTCGATCCTGCTACGCGCCGCTATGAACGTGCCGAATCCAGCGCCCTGACCCTGGCGGTGCTCCCTGGCCATGGCCGCATCCTCGACACTGCCGCCAATCCGGCCAAAGCCGCTGCCGCACTGGCTGCCGCAACCACCGACCTCCCGCCACCGCTGCGCGGTCACACCGGCGTGCGTGCCAGCATTCCGCTGACCATCACCACCACCCTCGGCGCCCTGATGCTGGGCCTGTTCATCGGCGGTGTGCAGCGCACCGCCGCGCGTGGTCCCCGTCGCCAGCACCGCGGACGTACCCTTGTGCGCGCGGTGGCCAAGCAGGATGCCGCGGCTATCGCCTCCTGCGCCCAGGCCCTGCTGCCCGCGCTCGCCGACCCCGACCAGCGCGCCGCGGCCGAATACATGGTGCGTGCAGCCGAGCTGGCCCGCTTCGGCAACCAGCCGCTTCCTGCCGATCTCGCCGCCACCGCCAGGCAACTGGAGGACCAGCCATGATGCCCGGCTTGCCGCCATCGTCGAAAATCCTCGTCACCACCCTGCGCACCCGCTGGTGGAGCGCATGCCTCCTGCTCGCGCTCCTGCGCTGCGGAATAACAGCGGCCGACGATCCCTACCAAATGTGGGGTCTGGGCCGACCGCAGGCGGCCATTCCCCTCCTCCTCCGGCAAGCGCAGCAGAGCGATCGCTGGGATGCCTGGTTCGATCTCGGCGTGGCTGCGGCTGCCGCCGGCAAGCGTGGCCCGGCGGTGAGCTGGCTCCTGGCCGCGCACCACCGCGCTCCCGAACGGGCCGAACCCATGACCGCCCTGCGTGCCCTCGGCATCGCTCTGCCGCCAACCTGGTTAGATCGCCTCGGACCCCTGGCCTGGTCCGGCTGCGGGTGGCCTGGGGTGGTGGTGCTCGCCATCGCCGCGCTGTCTCTCGGCTACGCCTGCCTGGCGCGCCGCCGCCGGGGCCTGGCGCTCACGCTCGGCCTGATCGCCGGCGCCTGCGCGGCACCGGGGCAGATCGCCGCCTGGAGCGATCGCCGTACCGATCTCATCGCCGTGGTGCATGCGACACGCCTGCTCGACAGCGCTGGGAATCCGGAGGAGCCGGTGCCCGCCGGCACACCGGTGGTCCGCGATCCCCAACCGCCCTGGGCGGGCCGGCTGCTGGTGACCCTGCTTGATGGCCGGCGCGGCTACCTGCCCCTCGCCGATACTATCGTCGGGAGCGCCGATGCGGTCGGTGTCCCATGAACCAGGCCACCGCCATCACGCACAGCGGTCAGCCCGGCTGATCACCACTGGCCAGCCAGGATCTCCTTGGATCGCAATCCTGGTGCCGGTCTTCGAAGTGCCGGAAGCCACGCTTCTCCCGCATGCGGCACCATGACCGCCGGTACCAGCGCCGGCCGCGCGCGATGGACATCGCCATACGCGTGCCGGATGCCGCCTCTGCCCGAGCGCTTCCGGAAAAGGACCATCCCATGTCGACCTTGCTCTGCCTCACACCCAATCCCAGTATCGCCGAGGGCATCCTCAACGAGCTCCAGGCCTGCGGATGCCAGAAGGTCAATTTGTCGCTGGTCGCATGCGCGCGGCCGATGCCGATGCCAATGCCGATCCCGAACGATGACCAGTCGGGCTCTCCCGCCACCAACCGGGATGCCCTTGCAGCTGCAACCGGCATCCGTCCGGTCCGTACGCTCGCCGTACGCGCCGGGACCGTATCCCTGACCGTCCCGGGCCTTGGTCCATGCCTGGCGTCCGGCCTCGCTCGCGGCGTCCTTCAGGATCAGCAGGGACGGATGCGCGCGGGCGGATCTCGCGGACATCCTGCTCGCCCTGGGCATGGTCGAGGTGGAAGCCGCCCGCTGGTCGGACTTGGTCCGTGACTGCCTCATCCTGATCGCCGTGCATCACCTCAACGACGGCGAGGCGCATCACCTCACCTCCATCGTGAAGCAGGAAGGCGGCTTCAACACGGCGCATGTCATCGATCTCCCGTGACTGCCACCATCCATTACCCTCCTGGGCGGGATCCCATCACCGTCCGATCGGAACGCTCGATGCCCCCACCTCGGTCCGGCGATCGTAAGAGCACGGAACGATAGGTGATCCGACCTCGACCGTAGCGGGTAGATCCCGGCGTTCCCCAGAGCGAACCCATCCGTGGTATAACCGGTGAGGTGCTGGCGGACTCAGGCGCTCATCCACTCCCCGCACAAGCTGGCGCATTATCCCGGTCATGGTTCGGCAGCTCACGGCCGTCGCGGTGATAGCGGCGTCGTCCTCTTTTCAGGTGAACCCGACTGACGCAATCGGCCCATCCGGGGCGACGGGATGCGTCTCTGGTAGGGTTATACCCCCTGTCCCTGGAGGCCGAGCACGGGCATTGTGGCGCCTTCATCTCGACACCCCAGCCAGGGAACCATGACTATGACCACCGACCTGATGATCCTCACCGGCATTCCCTCACCCCCAGGCACCAAACGTGCCGCCAGTTCTAGACTCAGCCGAGCATGGCGGTGGATGGATCAGGGCGGCGTCTGCAGGAGCGCATTCCTCGTGCTGACCGCCCTGGTAGCGCATCTCCTCAGCGCGCCGCCACTGTCGGCCGCCGTCGCCGTGACCGCGCCCATCATCGCACCCTCACCGGTCCTCGACGGGGAGGTCAGCGATGGCCGCATCACCCGCGCCGTGGGGGACGCGCTGCTCCGCGATCAGTGGATGTTCGCGGATGCCGTGGATGTCAGCACCAGCAGTGGTATCGTGACGCTGACGGGATCGGTAAGCAACCTCCTCCTCCAGGAGCGCGCGGTCCGGCTCGCCGAGAGCTTGCGGGGCGTGCGCGGCGTGATCGACCAGCTGACCGTGGTTCCGGTTTCGCGCTCCGACGTGGACATCCGCCGGGATATCCTCCTGGCCCTGCAGGAGGATCCCGCCACGCGTTCCTATCAGGTGACGGTCGCGGTCCACCACGGCATGGTCACGCTCAGCGGTAGCGTCGGCTCCTATGCGGAGGTGCACCTTGCCGGGCGGATCGCCAAAGGCGTCGTCGGCGTCACGGGCATCCGCAATGAGGTCGCCTTCAATACCAGCGTCTCGCGCACCGATGCCGAGATCTCCGCCGATGTCCACGCGCGCCTGCAATGGGACGTCTGGCTCAATGGCGATCCGATCACGGTAGCGGTGTCGTCACGGAAGGTGACCCTGACCGGCGCCCTGGGCAACGCGGCCGCACGCTGGCTGGCGTTCGATGATGCCTGGGTGACCGGAGTGACCGCAGTGGATGTCACCGGCATGACCATCGATCCCCGGCTGCGCGACGATGCGCGGAGACAGATGAAATACGCCACCCATGCGGATGGCGAGATCACCCAGGCCATCCAGGCTGCATTCCGGCTCGATCCGCGGGTCATGTCCTCCCCTCCCGAGGTCATGGTGTCCGGCGGGGAGGCGATCCTCAGCGGTAGCGTCGACAACCTGCGCGCGAAGCTCGCCGCGCAGCAGGATGCCGAAAACACCGTTGATGTCGATGATGTCGTCAACCAGATCAAGGTGCGGCCCAAGGAACGCCGCTCCGATGCGGAGATGACCGTGCCCTTGACGGCCTTGATGCTAAGCGATCCCCTGCTCGCGGACAGCGATGTCCATGGCGTAGTAGTCGATCGCATCGCCACCCTGACCGGAGTGGTGGACAACCAGTTGCAGCGGGCTGAGGCGCAAGAGGTCGCGTCACGGGTCCCCGGGATCGTGGCGATCCGCAACCGCATCCGGGTTGATGCGGAATTCCCGACCCTCTTCTACGATCGCCCCGGCTCGGGCCCGTCGCCCTATTCTCCGGCCAACATCTATGCCGTTCGTCCGGCGATCAGCGACGATCAGATCAAGGCCGCCATCGACCACGGGTTCCTCTGGAGCCCCTATGTCAATCGCGATGACATCCATGTCGTCGTGAAAGGCGGCGTGGCCACCCTGACCGGCACCGTCACCAGCTGGATCGGCTGGAAGGCCGTCGACCAGGCTGCGCGCCAGAGCGGCGCAACCGAGGTGGTGGATCGCGTCGAGATCAGGAAGGGATCCTGGTGGTGGCCCTAGCCATCATCCGGCACAGCGCCGGTGCATCCTGCCGCTGCGCCGTCGCTGCTTCCCCAGCCGATGAGGGCGACCGTCATCGCTGACCATGGAGATTGTCATGAGCGCTGCCCGCTTCCTCCTGCTCACCGGGATGCTGGCCATCGCCTGGTATGGCCCCGCCGTCCAGGCCACCGAAGCTTCAGCAGCCGATCCGAACGATACCGTGATCGCCTCCTTCGTGCGGGCCTTCGCGGGCGACGACAGCACGGCCAAGCGCGAAGCCGTGCGTGCGGTCGCGGCGCTGGGCAAGCGATATGACGATGTCGTCTTGGCCCTGCTGGTCCAGGCGACCAATGATCGCCAGACCCATGATGAAGCGGTGCTCGTCCTGCGGGTTCGCACCGGCTTGTCGCCCAATTTCGTAGATCGTGGGTCCGGCTATCCCAACTATCCCACCTCCGATGCCGGCAGGGATTGGAGCGCCTGGCTGGTTGCACGATCCCAGGACCAGCGCCAATGGCGGCTGCTCCAGCTCGAGGAGCAGCAGATCAAGGAGCTCCAAGCCGAGCGTGCTGGTCGCGCCCGGTCGCACGCCTCATGCGCGGATGCCCCCGTGGGTGCTGGCGCGCCCACGGACAATTCGGATGCCGGGCAACATGCGCCATGACCTCCCTGGTCCCGCCTGGCTGGGACCGGCCCGAGGGAAGCCTGGTGCGCAGAGACGTATCGCGACCTGGTCTGGACGTGGGCCGAAATAGCTTCCATTCGCGTCTCTCAACCCAATGCCTAGCGATCAGCTGCGCTGCATTTGCCGAATGTTCCGAGGTCTCTGAATGTCGCCCTGCATGCCGCCGCGACAGCGCCATGGGGTGGATACCCCATACCCCAACTGGGGCCTCCGGAGGACCATCAAATGGTCATGCTCCACCCCCGGAAGGTCTCCCCCATGGTTACAACTAATACCGGTGTCGTTGCAGTCTTCTCCAGGCATGCGGACGCCGAAGCGGCGATCAAGGAGCTCCAGCATGCTGGCTGCGACATGACCAAGCTTTCGCTCATCGGGCGCGGCACCCATCTCAAGGAGCAGGTGGTTGGCTATTATTCGATCGGCGATCGCATGAAGCATTGGGGAACGGTGGGCGCCGTCTGGGGTGGCGCCTGGGGCCTCTTCTTCGGTTCGGCCTTCTTCCTGATTCCCGGCTTCGGACCGATCCTGGTGGCGGGCCCGCTCGTCGCTTGGATCGTCGGGGCCCTCGAAGGTGCGGTTGTGTTCGGCGGCCTCAGCGCCATCGGCGCTGGCCTGGTGAGCCAGGGCATCCCCAAGGACAGCGTCCTGAAGTACGAGCTGGCGCTCAAGACCGACAAATACGTCATGATCGCCCATGGCACCGGCGCGGACGTGCTCACTGCTCGCGAGATCTTCCACCGCTTGCATTCGGATACGGTGGCCGTCCATGATCTCACCGCTGCTGCAGCCCAGTCGTCCCAGGGATCGACGTGAGGGGCTGACCGGCTTCGGCCGGCCGCAGGGCATCGATGCATCAAAGGACCCTTCACCGGGCAATCCATGGCCTTGCTGGTACATCCCTCTCTCCCCTGGATCCCTACGCGCCACGCGTAGGGCGACCAGGGATCCGTGACGTCCTCGTTGATGGGGAAGGTGGCTCAGGTGCGCGCGTCCCATCGCCGCCCAGCCAGGATGCTCCGTCCGCCCAGGTCGGCTCGAGACTGAGGCCCTGCCAGGACACCGCTCACCCGCCTGCCCGACTGCGTGAAGGGCTCCCCGACTCGGCGTTGCGCAGTCCCCGCTTCAGCAGCGCCGGGGACGGGGACAGGGCGAAGGCGGCTGGACCTGGTTAGGGATGGAGCACATGGGCATGCGAATCGGCTCCACCGTATTCTGCATCGCAGCAGGCCTTCAACGCCTCGACCGAGAAGGACGGCGACTGGCACAGCGATATGACGCGCTGCTCCCCGAGTCGCAGCCGCTCCACTGCCGGTGGTATGGCGGTGGCGAGGCCGCTGGGGATGGTCACGAAGCCATCGCGATCGCCATGGATCAGCGTCCCTGACTGGATGTTTACCCCGCCCACCTGCACGTCGCACTCGATCTCGACTAGATGGGAATAGCCTTGCGCAGGGACCAGGTAGCGCGAGAAGACCTGGAAATTCCCAGCTGAACCGGAGATCTGGCCGATGCGATCAAGATCCCGGACCGCGCCATCGGTGATCAAGCCCGCATAGCCGAGAGCCCTGAGGATATGCCCATGCACCGCGCCGATCAGTGCGCCGGCACCGGCACCGGACGGATCTACGTCCTGGAGCACCAGGATGCGCGGCGCCGGTATCCGGGTGAAGTACTCCCACCAATCACGGCGCTGGGGATACTGCCGCCCCACCATGGGCGGATTGGCGCACTGGATCTTCGCGGTGACGGCATAGCCGAGCATGGGCGGCAGCGCTGGGAAGCGGCTCTGCACGTCGCCGCGAGAGAATCCCTGGTTGTCCAGGCGCACTCCGAGTGCTGAGATGGCGCTGACGATGTCGCCGGTGCCGATGGTCCTGAGGACGGCGAGCGGATCCACTGCGGGGGTAATGGCCATGGATCATTCCTCTATGGGTGATGATGGACGAACGCAGATCACGGCGGAAGGGAAATGCCAGCACCCTCTCCGTCAGGACCGCCCAGGAGCCTGGACGCCGCCGCATCGGCGGCGTGGTAGATCCGCTGCCCCGGGAGATGAGCGCAGACGCACAGGGTCGGCCTCGCCTGTCTGCGCCACGGCCGCCAGTCCATTTGGGCCCGGCGCATTGTTGCGCTCCCAGCCTGACGCAACCTGGCCGATCCGGTGGTCGTTCCTGTGGTCGTGGTCGCGGGCACCTGGATGGCGCAGGAGCGGCAGCTGGCCTGCCGCGGGCAAGATCATCTTCAGTCTCGCCCTGGTGCCGATCATTCCTGCGCATGGAGATCAACCGGATCGGGCGCGACTATGCCGCGCAGGAGCCGCCCGCTCGCCAGCCAGCTGGACGACGACGCCGGGAGAGTCCCGAGCAGGAGCACCTTCCGCGCTCCGCATGCTGGGCACTGCATGTCTGGCTCCACCCTGGTGGCTTCGCCTGGCATCATCCGCGGCATCGCCGACCTGGCCATCACCAAGTTGAGGACCGTGTGCGCTGCAGCAGGCCGCCTCCCGACGGTACGCGGTCCAACCACGAGGATGTCCGAGTACAATCGTGGTCGAGGCCGGTTGCTCCTGCACCACCGAGCACGACCACTCTGCCAGTCCTCGAGGGAAGCGACCCTGGAGCATCGGCCATCGACTCCGGGCGTTTCGGGAGGCGACAGCGCTGGGCTTCTTGGGTTGCCTGCGCTTGGCTTCCAGCGAGACTGGCACCAGTGGACGGTCGCCGGGTCCACCGGTGCTCACCTCGCTCTCGGACATCAGCGGAGATCTGCGTCATGATCAAGCAACTCACGTCGGGCTCCGCCACCATCCTCGCCTTCTCATTGAGCGGCAAGCTCCACGACGCCGATTACCAGCATTTCACTCCCGCCATCGAGGCCGCGGTCAAGGCCCATGGCAAGATCCGCGTGCTCGCCCAGTTCCTTGATTTCCATGGCTGGGACCTGCATGCGCTATGGGACGATACGAAATTCGCCACCCAGCATTGCAGGGACATCGAACGCATTGCAATGGTCGGCGAGACAACCTGGGAGAAGTGGATGGCCAAGGTATGCAAGCCCTTCACCCTCTCGACAATCCGCTATTTCGATGCGAGAAAGATCGACGATGCCTGGGCGTGGCTGCGCGGGACCTGACTGCCGACTCTGGATGCGAGGCCTTCCCCAGCACTGGCCCTTGCCTTCCTTGGGGTCGACACAGAATTGGGGTGAAAAATTGCGTTAGTGCTATAAACCATTGTACAACAATATTTTACAACTGATTTTCTGCGCATTCGATTTCGTCTCTGAATATCTACAAACGTAGAAATAACAATATATTACGTTCAATCGTCGCGCCTTCTGCATTTTATACATTGGACCAAACCGCATTCCGTCCCTCCGCGGCGCCCACCGATGGCGTCCCAAACCCCATTTTCGAGTATTATATATCGATACATATCGATATTAACGATACAATAGTATTGTGCGAGAAGGTCAATTCTCGCACATAATGCTTGAACGGTCAATTTCGACCGTAGGCTGCGACCACGTCATGGACCACCCACCCGCTGTCTCGACCCCTTCCCCGAGCGACCTTCAGCCGGCCCCGCCGCACGGAGAGCTCCTCGCGGCATGGCTGGCAAGCGTCGAACGAGATGTCACCGAGGGGCAGCGAGCCGCCGCCACCCTGGTCACCTACCGCAGCTCCATCCGCACCTGGCAGGCGTGGCTCCTGCAGGCGGGGATCACCCAGCCGGGTCCACGACAGGTGACGGATTTCCTAGTCGCAGCTGGCGACGGCCGCGCGCCGGCGACACGGAACCGGCATCTCCATGCCCTGCGCAGCTGCTACCGGTGGACCGAAAGCCAGGGGCTCTACCCGGCCATCGCCCGCAGCGCCCGGAGCCTGGCCGTCAATCGCGACGAACCATTGCCGTGCTTCTCCCGGGAGCAGATGGAGGCGCTGCTCTGTGCCATCGGCCATACTCCGGAGACCAGTCGCGCGCGATCGCCCAAAGAGGCTGCTCGAGCGGCAGTCACCCGACTTCGTGATAGGGCACTCATCCGGGTCATGTTCGGCACTGGGCTACGTCTCATCTCCCTGGTTCGCGCTGACGTCGACCACCTCGATCTCGAGAGCGACCCCCCAACGATCCGCCATCAGCCCAAAGGGCACAACACCGCGGACGCCACCGCCATGCTTGCCGACGGACAGCGAACCGAGCGGTATCAAAATCCAATGGTTCGAGGGGACGCCGCATTGGATCACCAAACAATCGGTCATCGGCGGCAATACCGTTGATGGCGACTTCTCCCATCTTGTCACCATCAACAGGATCTACCAGCTATGGAATGCCACCATTCCCATACCAGGGAGCGATGATATGGGGCAATGGAATGGAACCTTCGATTTCTGGGGAAATCTCGGCTCTTCGTCGGCAACGCTCCGGGGGGTCAACAGCGACGGCAGCCTAACTGGATTCGCCAATGTCTCCTTCGAATCGCTTGGCTTTACCCAGGAGAAGGCGCTTGAAATTGCCCGTATCAAGGAGCGGGCGTTGCACCACGAATGGGACCTCTTGGCCGAGAGGATAAAGCAGATCAACGCGCTCATCAGCGCTGGCTTCTTTGTCGGCGGTCTGGTCGCTCTCGCCATAGGTGCTTCAGTGCTCACTGGGGGTGTTCTTGTTCTTATCGGCGCAATAATTGGCGTGATCGGGTTGGTGGCCGAGTGGTTCCTTTCCACAAGGAAGACTCCGCTCGAATTGGCGATCATCGCCAATTTCCCGAGTGCCGCTTCCGCAGGCGGAGGTTAAGCATATGCCCCGCGCTTGGATTCGTGTGGCGCTAATCTGCGTCTGCATCGCGGGAATCACTTACAGCGCCTTTGTTTTCCTGCGTTCGCGGGAACGCATTGCAGAGCTTGAGCGTTCAGACAAGCCGATTCTTGAAATCATGGATTCCCGTGGTTCCTCTCACCATCCTCAAGTCGGCAAGAGCGTGGAACCGATCGCACAAGGGCGTATCAATGACCTCTCTCGTGAGTTGTCAAACGGCAAAGACCAGAAAATGAGGGTTGCTGCAGCCGAAGAGCTGGGTGCGCTGGCCGATAAGAGAGTGGAACATCCGCTCATTGCTGGGAGTACCGATCCTGATGCCGTAGTCCGGGGGAAATGTATAGCCGCCCTCGGTCAGCATCCCGGACCAGGTGCGCAGAAGGCCGTCGAGGCTGCTCTTTCCGACGTGGACGTCGATGTGAGGGCCAATGCCGCGGTATCGTTGGCCATGATTCACGCCCCTGAATCCCTGAAACCACTGCTTGCGCGGCTCTCCAAAGCCGATGACAACTCTGAAATATCCATGCTTCTCTTGGCATTGAATTCGTATGCCGATGAGGCGATCCCGGAACTCGAGAGAATGCGTTCGTCGCTTCCGGCGACGACAAGGTCAGCTGTGGAGGCATGGATATCCCAACATGCAAAACGGTGATGTCGATTCCCGAGACTTCTACTTTAACCGGGCGTATGCCGCGGTGAGTGCATGCTTGGCCATTAGTGGTTTCGCGATCTTCGCTATCTCCGCTGGGTATGAGCGGGCATCGGAGTCACTGATAGCCCTGCGCTTTGCCGCCCTCATTGTTTCAAGCGCGGTTGCGCTAACCTTATGTGCAATCACTTGGGTTTTCATCTACCGTCCCTATGTCAGGTTCTTCGCGGGCCGGATCGAAGTCCTCGCAAACTCCCTTGGTCACATCTCCGTGGAACATGAGCTGATCAAGCGCATAACTATTTCCAAAGAAGGATGCTTTTTTCAATGCAGTACGGGAGATGTCTGGATCTATTTCCGCAGATTGGGGAGATCGCGCTATTCCGATTTTCTTGCCCAAATTAAACAGATCAACCTGCCCGTGGATATCCAAATAATGCCCGAATGCATCCGATGATGACCAAGATGCATCGAGATGTCTAAAGGCGATATCTGCATCGCTCTTCCGAGATTGGCGCGGGTATCGGCCTGCCTTTATCGGCCGCCACCGGGCAGGGCAATTGCGAAGCCGCCGATGAAGGGCGCATGGCTGCTCTCCAGGCGCCCAGCCAGAGACCGTCGTCCGCAATCGCTAGCGAGGCGTGCATGAAATGGCTCGCCTGTTTCTGGCCGTCTCTGGTGTTGCTACTTGGGTCCTCGCTGTTCGCCATGATGGCAGGTGTATCGCTGTACAGGGGGTATATTGGCGCTAAGTCATTTATGCTCATATATTCCAGGAATCCCATTCAATTTATGGGTTTCGTCGGCCTAGCCATCGTCTGTTCCTTGCTCCTCGGGCTTGCATTCATCGCGTCATTGCAGATGAGTGCCGCGATACGATCGGCCGGGAAGAGGATCGAGCGGCTGGAACAGCATCGGGGAACCCGTGCCGGCAAGTGATCCTATGAGACCTTGTTTGGGATAATGCTATTTCTCGAATGCTGCCTTAATGTCAGAAAATGAAACAAGACCGAAATCATCAACAATCATGACTGCTCTCCCGACCAATCTACGACCATCGTATGCACTCGAAGTGCGATCTCCAGCAAAAGAAAACGTGATGGGAATGAGGACGTTCGTCTCGGAAAGCACAATCTCATCGGCGAGCACGGTGAACGTGTCCAGGGCCAAATCGCGAGGCGCATTGAACCCAATCAATGGAAGCATGTCTTGGTGTGACGGCAGCATGGGGAGATGCGAGGACAGCATGTCCTCCAGCGTGCTCTGGCGAACGGGCTTGGTCTGTTTGCGCAGCAGTTGGATAAAACCCGAGATGGTCGGATTGTCCTTGTCGAGCAAGGCCAGGCGACGGGAGAGGTCGTCATTGCGCCGGCGGAGGATGCCGAATTCCCGAACGATGGGCCCGAGCTCCTCATCGCGTTTTGCGGCCGCTGCGACCTGCTCCTGGAGCCGGGCGATCGTCACCTGGTGGGCGCCCGCTTCGCCGGCGAGCTGGTCGATGCGCTTCTGCTGATCGGACGCATGTGCAGCCGTTTTCTGCTGGAGTCCGGCATGCTCCTCCCGGAGGCGCATCAGGTCGGCGCCCTTCTGAGACGATTCGCGCTTGGCTGAATCGATCGCGCTCACCGCGGAGGCGAGGGCGGCCTCGGCGTCATGGGCGCGCGTCGTCTGGATTCCCGCCTCCTCCGATGCCTTCTGGCTAGCGGCGGTCGATTCCCTGACCGCAATCGCGAGGTCCCGATTGTGCTGCTCG
>Ga0302320_10000838_pt1 | contig 72968 bp, 49 predicted proteins | sample Bog_T0_3_FD_202130 | JGI IMG/M metagenome (GOLD analysis project Ga0302320, IMG submission 202130) | Peat permafrost microbial communities from Stordalen Mire near Abisko, Sweden - Bog_T0_3 | ecosystem: Environmental > Terrestrial > Soil > Wetlands > Peat | place: Sweden: Abisko, Stordalen Mire... | reverse complement strand
CAGTTCCTGACCCGTTGCATAGGCCAGACAGGGATTTGCACCCTGCAGGTCGAGCGCGCTTTCGCGCGCACCCCCTCCGGTTCGCAAGCTCACCGACTCCCCTCGCGGAGGAGGGGAATTGGGTTTTAGGGCGATAGCAACGCAATCCGTCTTGTTCCCCGATTTATGCGAGGAGCGCCCGCTAACCAGCCTGAGGGCGAGTTGTTGAGCGAAGGGGCTAGCCCGTTTAAAGAATGAAGTATTCTTCTGCCCAACCAAGCGTTGTATCGTTCAGGATGTACAGGCAATGATCCTTCGGTTTCTCTTCATCGTATCGATCCTATCCTTGACGGTATTCGGATTCGGTATCCAATCCCATCCACGTAAGCCTGCCAGTCAGATCGTCAGCGGAAAGCCCATCCCAAGCAAGCCGACCCTTAACGCGAGCCCGCTTCGCTGGTCAATCAAGGTCACCCGTGACAAGCATGATACACCGAGCAGCGTTGTCTACCTGGTAGTTGGAAAGCACGCTCATTTTGTGGCGAAAGTCTCCGGGAATGAAATCCGGCCCATGGCTCGTGAATTGTACGTGGGTTGGGGCGTTCCCGCCAAATCCGTAATTGCCAGCTTCGGCTGGTTTGCCGGAGGAGGAGACATCTATTATGTCTTGCGGAAATCTCACAGGCTCAAGATCTATCACCGTGCAATCGACGAAAGCGATAAAGAGCCTCAACGTCCCGAATGTATCCGATCCATTAAGATCTAGAAGGGTCGGCTCAAGTAAAGCAGCTCAGCAATGCCCTTGGGAGATGGGAGCACAAACCACTCGGACAGTTCACATCACCACTTCGATATCTCGGCCTCGATTGATTTGATCGATTAGACGTCTGAAACTACTTCGCTCAATGTGTCCTCAAGGTTGCCCCTTAAATGACGCTTTTTGCAATGATAAAGTTATTGTATACTATGAGACTTGGATGCGTGAGTCGGTACACGGAACGCACCGCGCCGAAAATAGGCTGCAATTCAACTTTGGCTTCCGACCCATCTGGACTTGACTGCGAACTCCTCCGTACTGCGGTGTAAGTGGATGAGGAATCGGGATTATTGCGACTTCTTGATCGCCGCCAGACTAAAGTCGAGCAAAAAATCGATGCTTAGGCGGTGTTGATTGGACAAGCTCGTTTGAACCTGTCCAATCTCCTTCAGGGTTCGGTACTAAGAACGGAATTACCTCGCCAGAAACTTAAGGGTAAGCGATTTTCATTACAACGCTCACTCGACCGACTGGTCTCGCGCTACAGAGCCAGGCTTCCCATTGGATCCCATGGATCCAGTTCGACAGGCTTCTTGTCGAGAGCCTTCAACACGTCTCCAGGAACGTGATCCTTGTGAACGACAACTTCATAGTTGAACTCGTCAAACCACTCGTCGCTCATCTGGAAAAAGCCTTTATCACCAACTTTGTCGCTCCAAGAATTCTCGACGCGCCACTTCTTGGACTTGCCATCCTCTCCGACATCGACGCCGGTGAAGACCATGGCGTGAGACATCGCAGAGTGGCAGTATTGCAGGCGTTCGGACTTGCTCATCCGGTTTGAAGTGCCATAGACGAGTTCAAAATCGTACATTTCGATGTCCATGGTCCCGAGATCTCGCTCAAGATACTTGCCTACGTCGCATCCAAACCAAACTGACTCGCCGGACTGTATTTGCTTGATTGCGGCCTGCTTGATCGTATCCAGATCCACGTTCAGGTACTCGACCGGCTTCCCTCCCGAGACATTGCCGAGGAATCGCACCGTGTAGATACAGTTAAAGTCGTGTCCAGGTCGCGGGTCGTGAATGAGACAGACCATATCTGAGAGGTTATAGCCAACGTATTGAGCGTAGAACTGCTTTGGAGTCAAGGAACCGACCCGGTGAAACGACTTATCCTTGTCGCGCCATTGCCAGTCAAACTGCATGGGTGGCTCTCCGAGGTGAATGCATAGCATCCGATACACTTCGGCCATTTGCGCCTTCTTTGTCTCTTGGAGCGATTCCAAGGATCGCCCAGCTTCATGTCCTTTCCGAAGTTCGCACGCGTACTCTCGGAGTTTGCCAGTGATATGGTCGTTCATCTGGCCCGTGCTTGAACTGCTTTCCGTTTCAGGCATCACGGACTTTGGAACGACACCGTACTTCTCGATGATGTTTACGAACATGTCCCACTGTCCGCCGTCTTGAATCGGACTTCCAAGCAGGTAATTCAACAAGCGGCTGCCGATCGGTTCGTCAAGCGTTTCCAAGATGTTCTCTAGGTAGTAATTCGCTTTCTCCAGCTTGTCCCAGAACATCGTGTAGTTCTGGCTAAGTTCAAAACCCTCCGGAAGGTTCATCACAGTCTGAGCCTTTGTTCGGAATGTGTTAAGTGCTGCAAACATCCAACATCTGCCGCTTCCCTTCTGGGACGTCGCAGGATTCTCGGTTAAGTGGTGGCTAAACGTGTTCTCTACGAGCGCTGCTCGTCTCCGGTTAGTCGCAACCTTGTTCACCGGGGTCGTGCAGACAGCATTCATAGCCTGTCTAAAGCTGGGCGAGGACTCAAAAGCGATTTGATAGCTTTCGAGGTCGGATGACGTGATCGCACCGGTTTCCGGGCGGACGGATGTTGCAGCCATGTCTAATCATATCCTGACTGACCGCATGTTGGTTAGAAAAACTTGTCCAGGTTCAATTTCATTCCGATAGAATGGGACGTTTTGTCCGGTTAAGTTCCTCGATAGATTGGCGCAATTTGGCAAGAAGCTCACCCAGCGTGCCTGCTTGCTTCACATCGTCAAAAAAGGGAAATGTGCCGTGGTTCGCTGCAAGTTTGAGCCATTGCTTGAATCGAAGGAGCGTTTTAAGCGGCGCGGAGGCTTGATAATGCTGCGTCCAATAATCGAGGGATTGGAGGAGATCGATCCAGTTGTCATCGCTCCAGGCGTTAGGAGCTTTGCATGCATGTGAGAGACCAAGCTTTTCGGCAATTTGATAGGACAACATCGGATTGGCTAATGCCCCCCTGCCGATCATAAAGTGGATGCATCCCGTCTCTTCACGTGCTTGATGAAAGTCCTGCAAGGTCCAGATGTCACCATTTGCGACGACAGGTATCCCTAGTTCTTCCCTCACTTTTCGCACCGGCTGCCAATAGACAGGCGGCACGTAACCCTGTAGACGGGTGCGGGCATGAATGGTAATCCAGGCAGATCCACCTTCTGCCGCCATTGCGGCGTTCTCGTGGATTGCACCTGTGCTGTCCCAGCCCAATCTTAGTTTCGCAGAGATCGGAATATCATCTGGCACAGCATCACGAATCGCTCGTACGATCTCCCTGATTCGCAATGGGTGTCGCAGCAGGGACGCGCCTCCATCGTGACGGTTGACGGTCTTGGCGGGACATCCAAAGTTGATATCGACCGCCTTCGCTCCCGCTTTGCACGCATTGACCGCCGACTGCGCCATTCGATCGGGATCACCACCAAGGATCTGGATCTGGACCGGCAATCCAGTTGGGGTCAATCCTGCGCAACTAAGTTCGGGGACTTCCCGACGAAACACCTTCTGAGGAATGGGAGTGGCATTGACGCGCAGAAACTCAGAGACCGCAAACGTGAACGAATGAGAGGAGCCCTGAAGAGCCCGCATGGGGGCATCGGTAATCCCCTCCATCGGAGCAAGGATCAAGGCGGGAACACTCGGATCAAGGGCCGGGGAAAGAGTCTTATGCCTGATATCTGTTTCCAAAAGGTCCTTGAAGCGAAGAAATCGCGCCACTACTGAATCTGACGCCAATCAAGAGTTTACTTGTATCGAATTCTTGAGCGTCCGTCGAAGTCGCCTGGGTCGATCTGGACAAGGGTCGCCTCTACCGACTCGCTTACGACGGTACCAAAAACTGCTGGCCATGTCTCGAGGGATGTTACGATATGGTCACCTTGGCGACCAAAATCGAGCGTGAGTAGATCGACGTCTCCCAATGGAAGGTCAAAGGACACGATTCCATGCCACTCTAAACGAATCCGAGCTACCAGTTCCTGGTTATCGTTGCCTCCAAGAACATCAGAATAGTCGACAACCATCAAGATTCGGTCTGACGCCCGATCGATGTCGATAGACAAAATTGACGCGTCATGCAGGGTGGGATAGAAACCGAAGAGCTGCTTAAGAAGCCCTCCATCAGTCGTTTCTGCCCATACAGTATCGTCGCTCATAGCCTTCTGCTTGATTCTGCACGTTTATGGGGCACTCAAGTAGCGCATGTTCCTGCCCTTTGGCCCGTGATTCGCGCCCGGCCTTCTATCCGAGGTATCTTGACCTCGTGACGGTTATTCTGTTCATCGCGGCTAGCTTAGACGGCTACATTGCTGGTCCAGACGACGACCTGTCGTGGATGTTCACCGACGCGGATTACGGGTTCTCTAGCTTTTATAGCGACGTTGAGACCCTTGTCATGGGTCGAGGAACCTACGAGGTCATACGAACGTTTGGCGACTGGCCTTACCCTGAAAAACGCACCATCGTGGTAAGTCGCTCGACCGAGCTAGAGATAGACACCCCGCAGACCGCGCTGTACTGCGATGACCTGCCAAGTCTTGTTGCACGTTTGGATAGCGAAGGCTGCAATCGCGTTTGGCTCGTTGGTGGCGGAGAACTCGTTCGATCGTTCCTTGAGCAAGGCCTGCTCGATGAACTGACGGTCTCGATGCACCCGATCCTACTCGGGACGGGCGTCCCTCTTTTTCCCGGTGGCTTTAGGCGAACGATGCTCCTTTTGAAAGACACAACCGTATTCGAAGGCGGTCTGGTTCAACTTAACTATCACGTCATGCCAGACGACGAAGAATTCTAGGTCTTGTGCGGATGATCTGAATCGACTCCAATCAAAGACCATTATCGAGCGCTGCCCTTGCCATTTCTGATGAAAAGTCGCAATCTATCGGTTAGTTCCGGGCCCCGTCCCATGACTTGGTTACAGACCCTTCTGTCGCTTACTGCGGCGCTAAACTGACCCTAGACCGTTCGTCACAAAATCCGTTAAAGTTCGTCATGGCGAGCGATGCGGAAATAAACTCGAGCCTGGGCAATGCAGATCTAGACCCTATTGCAGAGGCCAATCGGACTTGGACCTGGGTTGATTTTACAGCGTTATGGGTTGGCATGGCTCACAACATCCCAACATGGCTAATGGCCGGCGGTCTGATTGCTTCAGGTTTGAATTGGTGGCAAGCAACTTTAATCATTGCCCTCGGTAATTTGATCGTGCTCGTTCCAATCATCCTGAATTCCCATCCGGGAACCAAATACGGCATCCCGTTCCCCGTGATTGTTCGTGCTTCATTCGGGATACGCGGCGCCAATGTCGCCACGATCGTTCGAGGGGCGATCGCGGCCGTCTGGTTCGGAATCCAAGTTCAAATCGGAGGCGAAGCCCTTAAGCTTATCGTCACGCGAATTGTCCCAAGCTGGAATGGCGTAAACGAATATCGCTTGCTCGGGCTTGGGTTGCTAGATTGCATCTGCTTTCTGGCTTTTTTGGCAATGAACCTATGGATTCTGATGCACGGAATGGCGGCACTTCGACGCTTCGAGCGTTGGGCAGCGCCGAGCGTCCTTATCCTTGCGGCAATCCTCTTCATTTGGGCGTGGAGAACCGCAGGCGGACTGGGCCCTGTGATCGCCGGTCATGCTGTCGCAGCTTCGGCCAAGATACTGCCATCCAACTTCGGGCATCTGCTTCTCACTTCGCTCATGTCAGTCGTGGCATTTTGGGCCACCCTTTCGCTAAACGCATCTGACTTCACGCGATTTGCCCGATCTCAACGCGACCAAATTATTGGTCAGACGCTTGGCTTGCCAACAACCATGATCGTCTTCTCGCTGCTCGGTGTGTTGACAACATCGGCAACTGCGGTCATTTTCGGGAGTGTCATTTGGGACGCAGTCGCCCTCATTCAGAAATTGCCGTCGGATGTACTGATTATCGTTTGCCTCTTGGCGGTCGTACTTGCAACACTTTCGGTCAACGTAGCTGCCAATTTGGTTTCGGCTGCCTACGACATTTCCAACTTGGCGCCGCGAAAAATAACGATGTGGCGAGGAGCCCTGATCGCAGCCGTTTTGGGAACCGCAATCATGCCATGGCGTTTACTGTCGAGTCCGCACGTGTATATTTTTGATTGGCTAGGTACGGTTGCGATCGCTTTGGCGCCGGTGGCTGGAATTATTATCGCCGACTATTGGCTCGTCCGACGATGTATTCTATCGGTTCCAGATCTTTATAGCCCCACAGGAATTTACTCCTACTGGCACGGATTCAACCCAAAGGCAATATTGGCAGCGGCCTTGGGAGTCATGGCCGCTTATAGTGGCTTACTATTCCCCGCACTCCAGATCCTGACTGACCTCAGTTGGATTACAGGAGTTGCAATTGCATTGGTAAGCTATAGGCTTCTGATGGGGACGGACAAGGTCTCTAGGACTGACAATAATCCTTAACCGCTTAAACAGGTGAAGAGTACTCGCAGTCTCTGCGAATTCCAAGAAACGACCTAGGGCCCAGGCCGCGGTGGCGCTTGTTTTTTCTTAAAAGCCTCAAAGAATGATAAACAATTGACTAGATTATCGACCTCGATTAACCGTTTGGGCTATGATTGAGCCGGAAGGCAACGTCGCATCTTTCGTCTGACTCGTCTTACGCGATAGCTTCTATGTCAAGAAGCTTCGAGCGACATTATCTTATTTTGATCTTTTGCGCAATCTGCACGAAAATCAGAAAAATGATAGGCCTTTTGACCTAGTATAAATTGGTACGTACCGTCTCGATTTCGTCCAGATGATTCGTTTTTCCCGAAAGGCCTTTTGTGCAACCAATCCGACTTATTAACTGAAACCACCTGAATGATATCCATGGCAAGGCTCTTTAACTTCAGAAGACGAAAGACTGGCATATTCGAAGCAGCAAGAAGTGGCGATTTAGTCGCTATTCGAAATTACGTGGCTTCAGGCGCGGACCTTAATGCACAGGACATGAGAGGACGCTCCCCGCTCTTTCTGGCTTGTAAATACGGACATGTAGCGGTAGCAGAGGAACTCATTCAGCGTGGGGCTAATTTAGAAGTGCGCGATCAGTATGGACGAACCGCTCTTTACCATGCGATCAATTTCGGTTCCAGCAAAATAGTAGCGTTACTTGTATCCTCGGGCGTCAATCTCGATTGTGTCGATTCCCTTGGATATACACCTGTCGAATATGCGAAATCTGTCTTCAAGGGAACAATGATTCCCATTCTTAACGGTACGGCGACTGAGCCATAGGGTTCATAAAGTCATTTTGAGCCGGCAATTTGTTCTTGGACAATTCAGCCGGTACCACTGGAAGTCGCGAACTAATGCCTTGGGCTAGACCAGTCCGGTGCAACGAAGCAATATGCGTCGTAACGGAATTCACTCCATGCTTGCTCCGGCACGGGCGATGTGGGGAATAGCGGTAGGTTCATTGGACGGAATACGACCCGAATCTCGATCTTGGCGCGTCCTTGAGTTAGCGTGCGGGGAATGAGAAATTCATCGTCTCGGAAGCGGCGGTTGGAAGTTTGGACAATATGTTGGGCTGCCCCAAGCTCTGATTGCGGATTGGAATAGACGCAGGTGTTCGAACCCGCCAGATACCAAACTCCAGCCGGCTTCCATCTTGCCTTTGCGCCAATCTTTGGAATATCGGCTACAGAAACATCAGCGCGCTGGTTCGGGTAAGCATAATCCAGCTTTCTCCTTAAGAGAACGCCGAAGTTGTCGGGCTCGATTCTTAGCGTAAACTCGGAACTTCCATTGGTCTTGCGCCCCGTGTCAGTGTGGGCTGGAAACACCTCAATCCGTTTCCCACCCTCCTTGCGCGTGTCGACCCCCCACTCGTATCGTGACGTCAGTGAATACGGTTCCGACGCTTGTGGCGACCTGTATGCGTGGGATTTTTCACTCTCAATACTCCCAATCTTAAGCTCATCGGTCTTGATAAGGCTGGCAGCGGGAGCTCCGTACCAATAGGTGACCGTTTGGTAGTGTTCGGTCGAATCATCCTCTCCTCCATGCTCTAACTGAATCCGGGCGTTTCTGCCAAACGGCATCAAATCCGAGAGCAGGAAGCGGTAGGCGGATTCGATCAGATCCTCGGGACTTCTCGCTGATTTCGCATCACGCGCGCCTACTGGGTGACCGGCAAAGGGCAAGGTCATGTTCTGACCGCCCCAATAGTCGCCGCCTCCGCCCCACTCCTCGGTTCCCGTTCCATACGCTTGTGGCGTCTGACTGTCGTCGAAGAAGAACCGTGGGTCGCCCTCTAGCGTGCCAAGTGCGGCACGATCCGAGAAGATAAACGACGTGCCGACAAAGCTGCCCGACCAGTCTTGGCTGCCTTCGAGTCCATGAGTATCGAGAAGAACCAGGTCGTGACCCGGCTCCGGTATTTGATGATCTCGATATGTGGCATGAAAATAGCCAACGTCGTTTCTCCTACCCTTAAACGGTTCAACGGCAACTGTCCATCGTATGTCGCGCGTGTTTGATTCTCTTGCCCCGATCAGTTCGATGCGCGCAGACTCAAAAAAAGGCATTGGGAAAAAACAGGACAACTCCACCCGTTGGTCTTTCTGTCGAATGTAAGTCGGCAGCGCTTTCACGATATATTCTCGAGAATCACGATTGTAGAGAGTGCCGGCGCCATAAAACAAGGCTAGGGGAGCGTCGACGGACGGCTCCGATCTCCCGTCCCAGGTAATGCGCAGCCTTGTCCTACCGAACCCAATTGCTTGGTCGACGGGCACCGAGAAAGTGATCTTGCGAATCACTCTTGGAGACGCAGAAATACTCCTTAGTAGGCAGACACTACCGGCTGACAGCTGGTCGATGGTTCCAAAAATACTTTTCGCACTCTTCGGAGCAATATCGGTACCTGCACGATTGATAAGCGCAATCACTCGTTTGTCAGGGGGTTCGTTGCCATTCCAAGACCGAATCGGCTGTGAGAGTATTGCACCTCCTACATATTGGTCGTAAATGTAATACCCGGTTCCATAGTGAGTACGGGAGTAAGCCATGCGAAACGTGGATTCAAAGGGTATCGGAACCCAGGACAAATCCGCCCCTTTCGTATTGGCCCAAGTGACGGCAGTTGGAGGCTGGAAGACGTGAGAGGGCTCAAATGTCGCCCCTTCTTTCGGGTGGTCCGGATCGGCAGTCGACGACTCCTTCACCAGGTGGTCCAAACCATCCACATTGTAGTGCCAGGGACTTCCATGCCAATGGTTGTAACGGGCAAAGTAAAGCACTCCCGTTCCTGCCACATCCAGAGTTACATTTTGGTCCTCTGCCAATTGATACAAGAAGTGACTGGCGTCAGCCCCCTCGTTTCCCCCGCGCCGGTCGTAAGTGCTTCGCATATAAGCTCTCTGCCCGATTCGCTGGTAGGGCCATCGCTCCCATTGAAGAAACGCATCCCACCCCACTGGAATGATGGGCGGCGACGGACGAAGTTGGCTCTGGATCGAACAAACTAAGACTCCGCACAAAAGTAGACTCATAAAACAAGCCCAAAAGCGCTACGGTCTCCAAACCACCCATTGGCCGTCGCGGTTTGAACATTACCCGTAACGGTGTTGACAACTGCATCCGACCGACTCTAAGGCCGCTTTCGAAGTAGATGGATGATCATTTCTACAGCGCGCTCTGGCGAGTCGGGTTGGGCCACGACTTTTCCATCTTGATCGATCAGTACAAGGGTGGGGGTAGCACCGACATGAAATTTCGCCGCCGTCTTGCCAAACTGATTGGGCATAGCCTTCCGATCGATTGTGAGAGGATAGGTTAATCCGGACTTTTTAGCTAGCCTTGCAACCTGCTTGGGCTTGTCGGTGCTGTCATTAATTCCGATGACGACCACCGAACGGCTTCCAAACCTCTTGGCAATCCCCTCTAAACTGGGTAGCGCAGCCACGCATGGACGACACGTAAGTCCCCAGAAGTCCATTAAGACGATTTTGCCGTGGAGCTTAGAAAGGCTGAGGGGCCTTGAGTTCAGCCAAACGCCGCTTTCGATCTCTGCTGCTTTGCCCCCTGTACTTGGTGACTCCAAGGGAACGACTTCGTCTGATTGAACAGGCTGGTTCTGAGGCTTTAGCACAACGATTTGTCCTTCCTTGGAGGCAATCAACTCGCTATTAATGTATTGTTCACCCTTGTTGACGTAGATCGAATGGGTTCCCCTTGAAACTCCTTCGATTCGGAATCGTCCAGAGGAATCCGTAGTTGTGGGAGGAATGCTCTGACCGATTACACCGACGTATGCGCCGACAACTGGATTGCCATGAACATCCTTAACTAATCCTCCAAGGTAGGCGTCTGCGGCAAGAAGCCGAAATTGCTTCAAGTCCACCGTTTCGTCAGGTAGCGGAGTTAAAAAGTCGACGCTCGCTTCACTGAAACCCGGAACCTTGGCGGTGAAGCTGTACTTATGGTTGGGATAGAGCTTGTTCACCACAAATCGCCCGTCTTTACCCGTCTTGACGCAATCGTAGTCACTTCCATGATCGGAGTACCACAGTATTACTTGTAGGCTGGCGCCTTCTATCGGTTTGCCGTTGGGGTCAACCACCGTTCCGAATCCCCGGGCAAGCTGGTGAGGCTTTAACGTGATGATAGCGACATGGCCCGGCGAGGGAACAATGTCATCTGCCGTACTTAGCAAGTCTGTGTGGGCAAGGATTGATACACTGCTCGCCTCTGGCGGCATAACAAATGAGAAATTCCCCATAGAATCTGAGGTGACTTTCGGCTCATCCAAAGTAGGGTCCTGGCCTTCGAAGCGGACATCGACAACTGCCCCTGGGATTGGTTCCTTGGCGTCGTTTTGCACGTGACCTAAAATCGACACCTCCTTTTTGGGAGCAGGAATCTTAAAATCGACCGTGACCTGTTTCAGGTCCCCAACGGTAACCGTTTTGCTGGGCCCCCCGATGCCATTCATGACGTATATGTACTGCTCGCCAGAAGGTACGCGCATCCGGTAGGCGCCGCGCTTGTCAGTCTGGGCGCTTTGGACCCACGAACCGGTATGCGGTCGTGCAGGACCATAGATCCCCACGTCAACGCCACTCACTGGCTTACCCATGTTGTCAAAGACGCAGCCAGCCACGACGGAGCCCTTCTCCACAGTCAGACTTATCCCCGTCTTCAACTCGCCAGGCTTGACGATTACCTCCTTGGCGCGTCCAGTCCAATCGTCGGACATCGGAGGCCTTAGGTCCAGCCCTACATTATAGGCCCCCGAACCCAAACGAGTAAGCTTGAACACACCTCGGGCATCAGTCGTTCCATTACCCCAACCCTGTGTACCTACGGCATCCGCGTTGATCGCGACTCCCGGAACCGGAACCCCTCCTCGAGTCAGGCGTCCAGAGATGCTTGCCGCTTGCACCAGCTTGACCCTCCTTACTGCATCCTTGGTATCCCCGAGATCAATGCTGCCCGTATTGGCCAAATGGACGAATCGGTCGTCGTTCACGTCTAAGTTCAAGGTGTCGCCGCTTGGCATTCCATCAATCGCACACTGGCCCGCTGAATCGGTTCGAACTGCAAACTCCAACCCAAGGTCGCGCGAAAAAAACAGATAATCCGGTCTGGAGTTCTTGACTGGCGCCACTAGTGCGGTTGGTACCACGACCACGTTTTGGGCTGGAGAGCCGTTTGGTAGGACAAGCTGAACGCGCGCTTTGGTGGCCGGATTCAAGTGGACTTCCCTTGGAAGTCCTTTTCCCTCCAAAAAGCGAAAATACAGCCCTTGCCCCTCGCACCGAACCACCAAGAACTTGGTGTCCTCACCCTTGGCAAAACGATGTTTTGGTACAAAGTCGCCCCGAGAATCCGTGGTCCCTTTCTCAGCAACAAAGTCGCCCTTAATCTCTGTTCGGTTTATAAGATAGTAAGTTGCTCCGGCAGCCGGATTTCCATCAACTCGGTAAACCCTACAACTCGTCGAATTCGGGGAGCTCACATCTCCCTGGGCCACGTCCCAGGCAACAGACGTGACCAACAACCAGGCCATCGACGCTTCAACTATCATATCTACACCAGACGTGAACGTCCTTTCGATAGTTCAGTAATTTGTCTGATGCTGCTGCGAGAGTTTTCCAGGACATTCGTTGCGACCACGCTAACCAACTCAACAACGCATGACAGGTATTTATGATCCCTTTGGGATGCGCAAATCGAAGCACCCCAAATGCAAATGGAACATCGATTCTTGCGCACGATTGCATATCGCAGAATCTTCCATTGATGATTACACTGTAATTTGGATATCGCCTTGCTGACTCATTTAGGAATATGAACATAAAGAAGCTGCTCGGAATAGCAGGGACAAAGCAGTCCACAAACCTGCAACCGCTTGTACTTTCAAGCGCACTCTGCAATTCGTTGGAGATCCTGTCACAGATTTTTGGCCAGACATGGCATATGCCGGTGGTTGGCGAACTGAATCGAGCAATGAGAAGTCCCAACCCTCCTTCCGGCCAAACACTTGCTGGAATCGTTCTAAAATTGCTGGAAGAAGCGAATCTGTCCCGGCCAGGAATTACTTCCAGATTTGTCGTCAGCCATAACCAAATTGTCTATCGATCGGCAGATCGGCGCTATGTGGTACTGATTCTCCAAGGTGATTTTGACAGCGTTAGAGTTGTTTGGCAAGTTTCGGTACGCCAAGCAGGGACCTCCTACATTTCCTACCGAGTCCACGGAAAGACCTGGACCGTCGTAGACTGGAAGGTTGCCGACCAATGTCTCGCCAATCTGGAGTTATTGGCCAAGACCGGCGGTGAAGTCCTTGGGTTTTTAGAACAATACAAGCTGCTCCCACCAGCGTCCCCCTTCCAAAGAGCGCTAGAAGCCCAGATCGTGCAAACCTCGGTCTTGAGGGACCAGGGCAAAGCAAAAGAAACGACTGAGACATCCAATTCACAATAAGACATGTCTCGCTTCCAATTGTTTGGATATGTGGGGCAGCGCTCGCCCCACATGTCCAAACTCTCACTGTACACCGATATTAGCCCCCTCGTAAGAGCAGTCACTGCCATCACTCGACCGGTGTAATTCGCTCGACCTCTACAGCTTCTGCGATTTTCTTGATCGCTGATGCGTCGCATGTTCCAATGACAAGCATGAGCTTGGAGTCGTTCTCATCCACTGATAGTCCGAGCAACTTCAGCTTGTCAATCGTAATGGCATCTGCTCGGTTCAGATAGACCATCACCGCCACCCGGCCAGTCAATTTCCTAAGTCGCTTGTCGACGACATTCTCAAAGGAGTGGGCCAATGCGGTAGGTCCGTTCTGAGCAAGATTCTCCCTGACCGTACCGCCGAAAGAGGGCCCAGCGGATTTGCCCAGCGATCGACCTCCCCCAAATCCTGCACCCCCGCCAAAGCCACCGGGCCCTCCTGCCCCAGCAGCAGTAGCAACTGCCAGAGAGTTAGTATTTGCACTGGTCATCGTAGAAACGAGTGTGGATTGCCCGACTTGCATGCCAACGATTCCAGTGTATGTCACACCATCTGCCATGTTTATCGGAACATGAACGGTGCGTGAAACCCCACCAACGTTGATGGTTCTCGGCTCGACTGCGACAAACGACGTGTAGTCAGACATGATGCCGAATTGGAGTGCCACATCTACGATCTTGGATTTAAAATCGACGCCACTTAGTCCTTCTTGCCCGATCTGCTGCTCATACGACAGATCGGTAAGTTCCTCGACTTTCTGATGTGCCCATAGAGCTGGAACACAAGATTCTCCAGAATCAGCGCTAAAATTCAGGCTTAGCGATTGGGTCCATGCCCGATCTCCAATTCGCCCTGACATAACGATCTTTCCATGACCCGGGTTTTGGTATCGGCCCTGAATGATGATCGGACGGTCGCTGAAGACGTCAGGCACGACTTGAGGGACCATTTCTGTTACATCCAACCCTTCGGCCCGGGCGGTCACCTTCGTGAGAACCGGTGTTCGAAGGCGTTGAACAAACTTCTCCACCGCCGAATCTGCGGATTCAGCGAGAGTAACCACCTCGCTATCACCTTGCCCCTCCCGACTCATGGCATCGATAAGATAGCGATTGACGGAATTGCCGATCCCAAACGCGAAGATTCGGGTTTGTCCTCGGTCTTTCTTGATCTCCGGCAAGATAAACGGTTCGTCGCCAACGAATCCATCCGTGTTGAAAAGAACCACTCTTAGCCTCTCAGGATCCACAGGGACCGTAAGCACGGTTCGAAGAACTCCCAGAATGTCAGTCCCTCCACCAGCCGCCATTGGATCCAAGAAGCGATGGGCTTCCGCAAGGTTTTCTGCAGAATATGGCCGAGGTCTGGACCAAAGCGCTTCAACACCCGTATTGAAGCTGTAAACATTGAATGTATCGCAGGGGCGCATCGTATTAAGAAGTTTGTAGGTCAACTCCTTCGATTTTTGAATCGGAAAGCCGGTTTGACTCCCGCTCTTATCGACAACGAATATCATTTCTCGCGGAGTGATGTCTACCGGTCTCGGCGTTTTGGGGGGTAGCAGAATCAGATCGAAAAAGCCTCCGTTTTCTGCGTCATAGCTAGTTACAAACGCGCTTTGAATCGAGTTCGTCGCAGTCTGATACCGCAAGATAAAGTCGCGATTCGGTATCTCGTTTCGCTTTGCGAGCGTGATCGTTGCATGACGGTCATCTTCTCGATTGACGCTAACGCGATGCAGAACACTATCCAGACTTTCAATAGGTGCGCCTGCGTCGAGGTTCACCACAAGGTCGATCGACGTCCCCGTCCTGGTTCCTTCTGGAGTAAGTGGTGGCGAGATCTTCTGTGGATCAGGCGCGTTTCCTAAGTAACGCGGACCAACGACCATGGGAAACGTGTATTCAAATTGCCCGTTTTCATATTTCAGAACCTGAACAAAGCTGATATCTACCTGGACAGTCGCGCCGGGCATAATATTGGCAACCGACTGGGTGAAGATGTTCGGGCGTTCCTGGTCAAGCAAACCGGCCGCCTGGCCAGCGTTTTTAGCCGCATCATAAATGCGTCGAGCTTCTTCCCGTCTCTTTATTTCTCCCTCGATTACGCGATTGCCCACTTTGATGCGCATCCGATCGACCGCTGCATCGTGGGGGAGGGGAAAGGTATAGATAGCCTCGATTGGTGACTCGCTAGGGTTCGTGAATGTCTGAACGACATGAACCCGGGCGCCAAAGCCAGAGATGTTGGAATTGACTGAAGTGTGCTTGAGCGGACAGATCAGCCGGGGAAGTCCATTCCGACCGATCACCTGCAATTCCCCCGGTTCGGCATCTGGAGGTCGCTGACCGAGGGCCATCGGGGCCGGCGCCAGTGTCAATGCGAACAAAGCACCCGCAATCAAAGGAAATCGTCCCAAGTTCAATGTCTTCATGCCTCATGGGTGACGCTGCACGTGAGATTTGTTCAAGAAGAAAGGTTAGAGTTTTATTGGGGCGCCAAGATGGTTCGTTCGATACGCGGTTGAGGGAATGAGTCGCAATTAGCCCTTCGACATCAGTTTCTCAGACACGACCTCACCGAAGTACCCGTCCCGTCCTCCAACGCCAATCACGGGACCGAATCTCATTCGAAATCACCTCAAAAGCGCCGAGAGCGGTGCAGGAAATACATGGCACTTGACGGATTTACTGGCAATGCGATGTGGCAGGCGCCCATTCATCGCATAAAGGCTATTTCGCCTCCCACACTTTTAATTCGACTAAATGCACCGAGTCGTTTGCGCTGCCTTTGACCATATTGACTCTTACAAAGCGAACTGGCCTCGAATCGAACTTAACTTCGTCTCCTTGCTCGCTGGATGGTGTCGTGTTCTGCGAGCGATCGGCAACTTTCGTCCACGCGGTACCGTCGATGCTTACTTCGACTGTATATTGATAGTATCGTGAGCCACCCCAATACGGAAATACCTCGATTCGGTTGACTGAATAAGTCTTAGCCAAATCGACTTGCAGCCACTGTGGCGCAGGCCCGGCCCACCAACTCGATGCCAGATCAAGATTGTCATCGACGGCAAGCTCAGGGACTTGACCTCCTTGAGTGCCTCCGGAAACCGTGACTTTCTTCCCGACCGCCAAGTTGGGAATATGAGGGGGAATGTAGTAGAAAACTTTTGAACCTTCGTAGCCGATCTTGTTTCCAAACGGACTAAACAAAGCGGTCCGAACCGTGGTAGAGTGAGTTAGGCTGATTTGGCCTGCAAATGCCGTCGACAGAGTTGTCGGCGACATGCCGTTTAAGGTGTACCGGATTATTCCCTCTCTACTTGCCGTGAGGCTGATCGAAACCGGCTTTGTAAAGCAAGGTACATCGTATCCATTTGGATCAATCGCATCCAAACGACTCGATTCGATTGAGACCGTGTGTACTAATTTCTCTAGGATTTGGTCCGTTTTCAAAAGCCTCGCTTGAAACGCTTCAAAGGTGCTTCCTAGACCTGGATTCCACACTCGCTCCGCCATTGCAGGTACCAACCTTCGAAGGTTCTCTAGTTCGACCTCCTCCGGGCTCTCCCATGAGCAGACTTGCGCACCCTCGATGTGTGTGACATCGGCGGTTTTCATCCATTCGGTCGTTGGATACAGGTTGGAGAACCTCCCGAACTGCCCCAGGCCCCAGTCGTAAACCTTCTTGGCGGGCCAAACATGACGATTGACCACGTATAACGGCGTCCACGAAGCGTTTACCACGGTATATCCGTCGGCGAGCAAGTCAGCCGGGAGATAGTACGCGTTCTCAAATTCCATGACCAAAATGTCTTTCGGTATGTGGAATCTCGAATCTGGATTACGGCCAAAACCCTCCCATACGATCAGCTTTTTGCCATGCTTCTTTACCATATCGTTAACCTGGCTGATGAAGCGGCGGAACAGCTCTTGCTGAGACTTGGGAGGCAATCCGAGTTGTCGGAATGCGGCTTGGAAGTCTGCATGCTGGTCGACGAGCGCTATGTCCGCTTCATCGCCACCCATATGGAAATAAGGGGACGACTTGAAGACATCACACATCTCCCCAATGAGCGTATCGACCGCGTTCAAGACCGCCGGATTCACGAAGTTGATCGTAGCGTGGTGCTCATAGGGCTTGGTGCCCTTAATCTTAAATAGGTCGGGCATTGTCCGGTTCAAGGTCGCTGAGTGACCGGGGATGTCCATTTCTGGGACAATCGTTACCCCACGTTGATCGCCAAAGCGCACGAGATCCTTCAGTTCCTCAACCGTATAGCTCGTCCCACCATGCTGGTTCTGCGTGTTGATCAACGGAAACGCTTTACTGGGAAACGTGAACGATTGATCATCCGATAGATGTAACTGTAGGTAATTTAACTTATTCAAATGGCATAGGATCACACACTGTTTCAGTACGTCGATGGAGTGCCAACGGCGAGCCACGTCAACCATCAAGCCCCGATATGGACGACTGGGATGGTCAGCAATTGCCATTTTAGGGATCACGATCCGATCGTTCTTTGCCTCTATCGCCTGGAGCAAGGTTACGGCGCCCCAACTCAGTCCCTTCATCGTCGAAGCCGTAATCGTCACCCTACGATTTACTTCGAGTCGATATCCTTCTGAACCGATCCCGTCGACGAGCTTAAGGATGATCGTGGCCGCGCTGACTGACTTGGACAAAGTCGGGCGTATTCCCGTCTTGTCATGAATTTCATCCGCCAGCACGTTCGCGATGGATTCGCAGCTAGGGCCCGGGAATGCGATCGACACTTTAGCAAGTGCAAGCGCCCCAGATTGTCGATGGAGTTCATGAGGCCACGGAACTAGCGAAAGCTCGGACGAAATGTTCATTTGGTTTATCCCCATGGTCGCGTCATTGGGTGATGCCTCAACGGATCCCGAGACCGTTCCCATCGCAGCGAAATAGAGGGCTAAGAGAGGTGACATCGATGAGTGCAGTCTAGCAGCAGCCGTCTACCCAGCCGATTCGAGCAGTATTGAAGGCGCGAAGCGCCGCGTATTCCGGATTGGGCTTGCCGATCTTCAACCGGATTGCGCATGATCAGGTCATGCTCATCCATGCACTCGTTGCCAGCATCAAACTATCGATAGTTGCCCTTGCCCCCGCTTTGGCAACCATCGGTGGGCGCCACGAGAAGAACGCAGCCGACTTACCTGGGCTTCGCAAAGTAATGGATACTCCGTTGCGCGACCCGTCCATTTGTCGAGCGCCAGATGGGTTCTACTATCTAACCGGCACTGTCGAGCCGTTTGGAGACTACAACGAGGGGATCAAGGTCTGGAAATCCAAAGACCTGGCACGGTGGGATCCGCTCGGATTCGTCTGGAAATACGGTAAGAGCCCGTGGCATAAACCCTATCTAGAAAAGAGACAACCCCTTTGGGCACCAGAGATTCATTATCTGAAGGGCACTTTTTGGCTTTGTTACAGCATGCCCGGTTACGACGGCACGGCGAAAACTTCTGGATGCGGGTTGCTTAAAAGTACGACGGGTAGGGCTGAGGGCCCATACGTAGACATGCATCCCAACGAGCGATTGGGAGACGAAATCGATGCGTCGATGTTTGAAGACACTGACGGTAAGGTCTATTTTCTATGGCACAGTGGAAAGAATGCACTCATGAAGTCAGATATGACTGGACTTGCAGAACCTTATCACTGGCTGAGAACGAAAGCGTCGGACCGGAATCCAAACCACCATTCCAGTCTGTGTGCCCGCATTTTTGGAAAGGACTCGTTCGACCACATTGGATACGAGGGCATGTTTCTTTTTAAAGCGAACGGCCGATATTATGCCGATTGCTCGGAAAGCATCGACGGACGCTACAGTTGTATGATCGCGGAGTCCAAATCGATTTACGGACCCTACGAGGCGCGTTACGAAGCCATACCGCACGGTGGGCACAACACCTTTTTCCAAGACGAAACTGGGCATTGGTGGTCCACCTACTTTGGCAGCGACCCTGGCGCCGCGTGGTCTGAACGCCCAGGGGTCTTACCGATCCACTTCGATCCTTTCGGCCATGTGGTACCAGGCTCGCCAAATTAACTGCCGGTGACGACTTCAAACATATCCAGAGCCCCTAACATCGGGGAGACCCTATGACTCTCCCATGCCATTTGCGGTAACTTTCAGTCGATGTGGCGGCGCGGCTGCCATGACAAGGACGTCGAGCAATGACCAATTTAGATATCGCCCAAAACGCTGTTCTCCGTGAGATCACTGATGTTGCCAAGGATGCCGGATTATCCTTAGATGACTACGAGCCGCTAGGTCACTTCAAGGCCAAACTGCTTCAAGACGCAGTGAGCCGCCTATCCGCTACTCGCAAAGGAAAGCTGATTCTGGTGACAGCGGTCAGCCCAACTCCGGCAGGAGAAGGCAAGTCCACGACAACGGTCGGCTTGGCGCAAGGACTTCAAAAGCTGGGCAAACTTGCCATTCCAGCGATCAGAGAACCGGCCCTCGGACCGATTTTCGGAATCAAGGGAGGCGCATGCGGCGGTGGTTATAGTCAAGTCCTGCCCATGGAGGACATCAATCTGTTCTTTACCGGCGACTTTCCCGCAATTACGACCGCTCATAACCTTCTTAGTGCGATGATCGACGCGCACATTCAGTTCGGAAACGCTTTGGATATCGATACGCGGGGCGACATGTGGCCAAGAACGATGGACATGAACGATCGAGCGCTACGCGAGATCGTCATTGCCCTCGGTAGTGGAAACGGCCAGGTACGGGAAGACGGGTTCGTCATCACGCCTGCGAGCGAGATCATGGCGATACTTTGTCTATCAACTTCCCTCGCGAATCTAAAGGAACGGCTAGGTTCGATCGTGGTAGCCCGAAATCGTAGGCGGCAACCGATATTCGCCCGCGACCTGCAAGCTCACGGTGCGATGACTGCCCTCTTAGTAAGCGCGATCCGTCCGAATATCGTGCAAACGATGGAGGGTGGGCCCGCCTTCGTTCATGGGGGCCCATTTGGAAACATCGCCCATGGCTGCTCTTCTATTTTGGGAACCAAGTGTTCACTCGGCCTTGCCGACTACACCGTCACCGAAGCTGGCTTTGGCGCCGATCTTGGCGCAGAGAAATTCCTAAACATCCTTTGTCCGCGCTTGGGACATGGCCCAGACGCGATTGTGCTGGTCGCGACGATCCGAGCCCTGCAGCATCATGGAAGAGGTGACCTGTCTGTAGGTATCGGCAATCTGAAGCGGCACATCCGGCACTTGAGCAGCTACGGGCCGCCTGTTGTGGTCGCAATCAACCAGCGCGCGGAGGACAATCCGGACGACCACGCCCAACTGATCGGACTATGTGCCGAGATAGGAGTAAATGCCATCGCCTGCAATCCATGGGGAGGCGGAGGCAGCGGATGTACAGCCTTGGCTGAGGAAGTGATCCACTTGGCGACGACGCCATCGACCTTTACGCCGCTCTATCAGCCGGAGGATACAATCGAAGCCAAACTACTGACGATCGTCCAAAAAGTGTACGGCGGCGCATCGTTAGAGCTGTCCGATAAAGCCAGAAAGAGCCTTGAATGGTGCGACAAGAATGGGTTCGGCGGCCTCCCCGTATGTGTTGCAAAAACGCAATACAGTGTGTCCGACGACCCAAGCCTCATCAATGCCCCCGAAGGGTTCACTCTCCATGTCCGCGAAATTCGCCTGAGCGCGGGCGCCGGATTCCTAGTCGCCATCTGCGGCGACATCATGCTCATGCCGGGGCTGGGCAAGTCGCCGACCGCCTTCGTGATCGACGTCGACGACAAAGGGAAGATCACGGGGCTGTTTTGATAGCCCCGTGACCCTACAGTTCTCGGTTACTTCAACGAGTAGATGTACCCGGTAGAATCGCCGAAAAACAGAGTTCCAAAGAGGTCAATTGCGGGCGCGCCGGATATTCGCCGGTTGGCGCCAAACGTCCAGTAAATGGACCCTGGCGACGTAGAGGTAAGACCAGCAATGGCGTAAAGGACACCATTCGAATCGCCAACATAGACCGTCTGGTCTGCCGCAATCGAACTCGTCGAAGAAATGCCACCGCTTGTGGGTATTTGTATGCTCTTCACACTCAAAGTGCTATTGGAATACTTCATTGCAAACATCTGGCCACCAGAATCTACGTAAACGGTTCCGTCAATAAATACGGTGGGGTCGTTATAAGCCAGATTGGGAAGCTCATAATGCCATATCGGGTCAAAGTTGGTGCCATTGAGAGCCCAAATCGAACCATTCGGTTCATTTCCAGACTGCAACGAGTCAATTAGAACCACCGCATAAACGGTTCCATCCGGGCCGATGCACGGCGAGCCCCAAAACTCTTCGTCAATTCCATGATAGAGGTTTGTGCTTGTCTGCAATACAATGGATCCAGTCAAGCTCACCCCATACAGGTTTGCATTGTTATCGCTCAGGCCAACCACATAAATGTAATTTGAGCCTACGGCAGGACAGGAAACAGATCCACTTGGAATCGCACATTGCGTGGTCCAAACTTGGGACCCGCTGTTGGTATAAATCGCATCTAAGCCAGTTCCGGTCGAAACATATAAAATCGATCCGTCATTGCTAATGCTCGGAGACGACGATGCCCCTACCGATGCTTTCCAATTCACCGTAAAGTTGCCGCTTGAAGTTGTCGGCAGTTTCAGTGAATATACGACCCCGTTCCCAACCGCATAAACATTGTTTTTCGCATCAACCAAGGGCGAGCAGGTGGAGCTGTAGTTCATTGCGAACGGTTGCGCGGCAAGCGTCATAGTGCTCGTGTATAGAGCGTAAAGATTGCCGTCATAGGAGCCCACATACACAACGGTCCCATCAGGGCTCAGCACCGGAGTGCAACTTACGGAGTTTTCGGCCTCGTACGACAGGGAGTTCTTACCCTTTGAACCGCTGCCGATGGAGGTTTGCCCGGTGTTTTGGGGATCGTGGTGATACTTCGACCAAGGCATGGCGGTGGGCGTAACCAAGAAGGATCCAGCAAGTGACTGCCCAAGCAATGTAGCGGTGACGGTTGCAGAAGTATTCGTGTTAACGGATGGAGGACTGAGATTCGCGGAAGCACTAGTCTGACCCACGCTGAAAACAAGAGACTGCGGACTAATTGATGTGCCTGCAAGCGAACAACTCAGGTTCACGACCAGCGAATTGTCAACAGGAGGAGCATTCAAAGTGACGGTGACCTTCACCGAACCGTTACCGCCCTGGATCGAAGTCGGGCTCACTTGTATGCCAGCCAGAGTATCCCATCCGACTTGAGCGTTATTTGGGGTTGCAAATCCTGCACTAAACTGAATGATCGAAAATGTATCGCAGCTAAACTTAATCGAAGGCGAAGTCGCTGTTCCTGAATTCACAATCGAACTCGGTCCATATCCGTCGACGGAAGGCGAATAGACCTTAAAGCCCTGCGCGGAGATCTGTTGACCAAGAGGCAACGGTATGTTGAGTTGAAAGTTCAAGGGATTCCCGATCGGGGATCCGTGATTGCCCGTATTCACAACGAAGACGGTATAAACCTGCTCATTCGGACTGCTTGTTATCGTTTGTCGATACGCAGTCACAATTAGTCCATTTGTATTGCTCCCAATCTGTGGTGAATGCAGGCTGCCCGCGGTCGACGTTATATTGAGAGGATTGAGGATTTGAAATGGCTGGTTATACTCCTGGCCGATCTCCACTGCGCTATGAAAGCAGAGATCCTTTGGGCTCATATTGCTTGCGCCGTAAGGAGAGTCAAAGAGTTCTGGCTCTTGTGCGCGCAAGGCATTACACTGACGTACAGCGTTGACAACGGATTGGTCGGTCGCCGATGTCGTTCCGACGAGAGCATTCTTGTCAGCCGGCAGATAGATATTGGCGCCCTGCGCCCACGCGAGGCCCATACAGATCGCTCGGGAGCGCGCGTGGTTATAGCCAAGGCAGTTGTTGAGAATCTGCTCCGTAAAATTAGAGTCGGTTCGGAATGGTTTGCGCGTGTAGGCCCGTGTATCGTGGGCTAGAAGCGCAAAAGGTCTCGAAAACAAAAGGTACTGGTCGGAGTTGGAGCAATCCGTCGCAAGAGCCTGGGCAGGCAAATTGACTCCACCAAATGGATTGGACAGGTTCCACATGTCAAAATAGTCGCTTGAAATCAAGGCATGGGGTGGCCACCAAGCAGGGCCGTTAATGCCGACTCTGACGTTTTCGCACAGAGACGACATTCCGGTCCAGTCTATTTGGGGACTGCTCGGGTAAAGCGGACTAGTGAGAGATGGCTTGCTCAACTGAATTGAGGTCCAGTCCACTGGATCGATGACGGGCACGATGAGGTTGAGGGTCCAGGTGTAAATGGCAAGCGCAATGCCCAATCCTAGTGAGTTTACAAGTCCTGGCCACAGACTTGAATCGACGTAGTAAATAAGCAAGCTGCCAATATACGGTTGAGCCGCAAATACCTGAAGACCACGGCCCATATCGTCAGCTTCCAGGCCGTCGAATACGTACTTTGCTTCGGTCGATACGAGGTCATTCAAGGTTGCCGTGCGATACGGTACAGACGAAAAGTTCGGGTAGTAGCCCGCAAGCTGGCTCAAGAAAACTGGAGCACCCAAACCGGCATGCTTCTGATATGCGTCGTATGGAGAATATAAGTAGGCGCTCTCGTTTTCATTGATCGAATTAAAGTTGTCCGTCGCGCCCTTCGTCGTCCCATATTTAATTGCATCGTCTATGAGCTGAGCCCAATTAATCGTTTCGAAAGCACGGAAAGGAATGGGCTGGTTGTTCGAGTCTTTCGCCGCCATTCCGAACGTGTAGACAGAGCCCGTATTACCGACCGCTTGGTTCGAAAGGACACCCGGGTCACAGTAACCCATGACACGCAGGTTGTCCTTGACCTTTTGAAACGCAGGCTTGTCGCGAATGTCTTGGACAAGATTGAGAATAGCGTCTAGGGGTGTTTGGGGTGGATCATTATAGGAAAGGGCAGGAAATGAGTAACCGCCGGTCTTGTTTCCGAAGTTGCTAAAGGCCCATGGATCCGCTCCAATCGCGCTTCCATATCCATTCAGCGTATAGTAACTGCCGACGAGAATCGTGTTGAAGTAAAGGTAGGAGGCAAGAAACTGAATGTCAGAGTTGGCTTGGCCCGGATTGTTCCACATCAGTCCGTTGTTATTCGGCCCGGAAGTCCATGTGTAGCCTGCTTCGCGCATTTCCCACACCCAATCTGGGACTCCTGGCCGGTCGAGGTTGATGCGGGTGTATCCAGTGCTCCATCCCGAAATCGCTGGAGATACAACTGCCTGAATATCAATGATTCTCGATGGAAACGAATAGCCTTGAACAACAGAGGAAGTGCTCATCGCCGTAGGCACGAGTTCTGGGATCGTTATCATCAGATCGGTGACGCCAACATTTAAGGACACCGACCCGCTCAAATTAACCGTCGGAATTGCATTTGACGAACCTGTATTGTCTACCGCTTTGATAGACACTGTCGCTGACTCAGGAGGTTGTCCTGTCGACCCGGTTCGAACCAGGATCACGTGCAACTGAGTTTGGCTCCATCCAGAAGGGGAAAGGACGCCCCTCCCCACTCGCTGGTTTGAACCGGCATATGCGTCATCTACGTACACGGATTGAATCGCGATATCCTGGGCCGAAGCCAGCTTCACGAGTCCAAACAGGAACATGGCAAATGACAGAATCCCCTTGGACCTCTTGAAAATTCGCGGCGCAAAACTAAGACTACATTTCGAATCGATCACCGATCGGATCGGCGTTGCAATCGCTGATAGAACCCAATGCAAGCGGTTCGATACCTTGCCACCCATACTTACCACCGGACTATTACCCCCAAAGTGCCTACTCAATTAGGCTTACTTGTATCACGCGTGGGGTCTCAAGATTGCGGAATGAAAATGCGACAACTTTATCGGTCGCTTGTCACCCGCAGTACGATACGCATTGAATCGTCGCGGCACTGTCTGCGTCTGCGATGCAGCCGACCAGCACCAGACGGCAACTGGCATGCCTTTTGGGGAGCCCGGATTGAACCAGAATGCCATTCCCGTTGGCATTCGTGGAATGGCGCTACGAATGAACCTACCGGACAAAATCAGAATGTCCTGGCTCGCTAGAGAATCCACGCTATCCAAGGGGCCATTCGTTCCTCTGCCTTATCCACAACACTCGCTCGAATCACTCCGTCGGGCCCGCGGCAAACCCTGGTTAAAGTCCTTGGCTGATTCTAATTTCAGCTAACCAACACTAAGATCGCCCTCACCCTTAAGGTCAGCGTCAATGAGAGAATCTGGTATTTCAACTGGGTTTCGTCAAATTCGCAATAGGGCCACGTGAAACCCCGCAATACAGGTTTATTGTACGTGATGTCACTGAGGGTGGAATACATGAAGAGATTCGTCAAGTATGGGACAACTTGGAATACGGGCATGGGGTTTTTGGTCGCGTCGGGAGTTTTGGCGGCAGGATGCGGGGGCGGAGCTGGTTCGGGCAGTACGCCGACTGGACCCACCACGCAGTCGGTCGGTATTGCAAAAGCCGGGTTCATTGGTCACGCCAAGTCTGAGATCAGCACTTCTTCGAGCGGGATTACGGTGTCCGGCCTTTCGGGAGCCGCATTCACCTACATCGATTTGTATCCTCAGAAGCTGCTTAACAATACGAATATCGCATTCGCGCGTGGTGGGCAGATTTGGATTTACAACTTGTTAACTGGAACGACCAACATGATCACCGCCTTGACAGGCAATGCGGGCTTTTCCGGTGGTCCTAGTTGGACAACCGGCGGAAAGTTGGTATTTTCCACCGCTTTGGCGAATGGGACACCGACGGGCGCAACTTACACATGCTTTATGGATGGGTCCGGACTGGGTAAGAAGAATGCGGCGACGCTTGCAGTGACCCAGCGCCCAGCATATTCGCCCGATCAGGGCCATATTGCCGGTTACGATTCGGCTGGGGATCTTTGCGTTGAGGCGTACAACGGGAACAATCCTACGCTGCTCGTTTCGCATACCAAACTGGATCAGGTCGGAACTGTCAGTTGGCTCAACGCCTCTACCGTGGTCTTTCAAGAGAACGTGTCGGGAACGGAGCAGCTGTTCCAAGTCTCAGACTCAGGAAGCGGCACACCTACTCAGATTGCAGGCTTCAATAATTCGACGACCGGAACATACGACCTTCAGGCATCCGTGTCTTTTGACGGGTCCACCGTGGCGTATAACTCGGGTACCGCCGCCGCTCCGGTCACCACAATTGTCAATCTAGGAAATGGCAATTCACTGAATGTCACACCGCCTAATATCAACTACTCCAATCCTACGATCGCACCCAATAATGCCGATATTGCATTCTGGGGCGCAGACGCTGGGCAGACGTCCAACGATGGCAGCTATGGCATCTACACTGCGCTGATCGATGGCGAACAACCCACGTTAGTAGCAGCGGACCCATCCGGAACAGGTGGTCCATTGGCTGACACATCCAGTTATCCGACATGGCAACCCTTCCCCACGTACCAACGAATGGTCGGCGCGTCCGCCCCACTTGGAACGACCTCGTCCGGCTTCTTCTTAGCTCAGAACGGTGACGCATTCTCTAGCTTCCTGAGCTTCACCGCGGTGACGCCGTCAAAAGTCACGGTGACGCCGCCGACTACAAGCTCAACTGCCGCCGCCCTCGTCTATACCGTCACTGCCGATACCATCAGCAGTTTGGAGTGGACGAACGGTTACTACATACCGGCCACGGTACAAGCCCTATCCGGAGCAACTGGCTTTCTCGTATCCTTCAGCGGATCGAGTGGCCAAGTAGTCCTGGTTTCTACCTTCGAGGGCCCAACATCCCAACTCAAGAGAATGTCAACGACATCCACGGCTCAAGCAACTTATACCGGGAGATTCAAAGCCGTATTTGATGAAAAAGGACACAATTTGGCGCCGAACGGGGCCACGACTCTCGAGATCGATCAGAAGTCGGGCAAGCTGGTGAGCTTCCAGTAAGCCGGGTCCGCATGAAGGGAGAGGAATTCCTAGCGAATCTGCGCTGGGATTCACTTGATGCCTCGTGATATGGTTCTGCGCACACTCAAGTGCGCAGAACCAACCTGTTTCGTTCTTGCCTGAGGACGGGATTCAATCGCCTCTTGCCCGAACTGCAGTACTAAGTCGAACGTTAAGCCGGCGGCGACGTGCGTTCCCAGGGCCCTGAATAGGTTGATCCATCGTGGTTCCTCCACCAATAAGTGATTGAATACCGGTCTTGCTGCCCTCTACATCTCTTCGACGACAGGAACAAGCCCGGTCTTTGCGACTCTCAGGTAACGCCTCAACCGAAGATTCCATGCATTCGAAGAAATGAGGCGCCACCTTAACACTCCAATTTAAGCTCTGATTGGAGCCGCCATACACAATGGAAGTTATTGACGAACTAAAGCGACCCCACCTGTCCGTCAGCTGCACGGGCCGCCATGAAGGTCTGGAAACACCCCGCCAAGCTTCCCCGGCAGCTTCGAAAACTGTCGCTGGACGATGCCAGTGAATGACCAACGCGTTCATCTACCAATCCCGCATTATCGGCCGATGATGCCGATCTCAAACGGGACAGAGTACTGTCCATAGCGCAACCGGACCGCGACCCGTCCGGTGGGAGGTCCACCCGTATCTGGGTTTTGTGTGTGCATGGCACGAACCGCAAGCGATGAACGGATTGAAAGGCGAATCGTTTTCGCATCGGAAGATGGCAGTACCTTCCCCGCGATGTTTCGCGCACGCTCGTCATAGCCGCTGAAGAAAACCGAAGCTGGCTGGGACATTGAGTTGGTGTATCCGGGAGGCAATTTAGCCTGAACGATCAGTTCATCTCCCGAATCATGGCATTCGCCTCTTAGTGGAATGACAACCCCAACAAATACATCGTCCACCCACATGGCCCAATCCCACTTGAAATAATTGCCGTAACCGCTGCCTACGCTAAGTATCACTCTAAAGGAGTCCGCCGCCTGTGCCAAGGTCGATCGCAGAATCACTGGGCGCCAATTGGGAGACTCATCCAGCACATAGGAGGATGCTTCTGAGGTTGTTCCCGACGGTCGAATGCTCATAGTGAAGTACTTGTTGTCACCTGTCCCCCCCCTGGGAGTCAACACCCAAGCCCCAGCCGTAATAAGGGTGCCTGCTGGAAGGGGTATCGGAATGTCCTGAACAAGCTCTCCACTCCCATTTCGTTGGACCAACTTGATACTTCGACCACCCGAATAGGTGACGCTATCGTCGAGAGAGGCAAATCCGTGCGCGAGATCGCCTTTAATCGCCCATGGCCCAACGGTGGTCTTCGTTGCAATCGTATTTTGCGTTATCTGATTCGGCATGCCAAGTAAAGCGAACTCTGGTCGAATGGGCGCCGCGCCAGGGCCAGAAATCGACCACCGGTGAATGATAGGCGCACCGAACCAACCTCCTAGAGCAAAGCCGGCGAACAAAGCACCCATAATCCCGACAACACGAAAGGAACGCAGCCGTAAGAATGAAAACATCCCTTGCTTCCGCTGAGGGGCGGCTTGGGGTAACGGAACCGATTCTAGTCCAAGGGACACCGCCGCATCCATCATCACGGACCGCTCGAATTCAATCTGACACGCTTTGCAGTCTGCCAGATGGTCTGCGACCATACATTGAAGATCGGTAGAAAGGAGTTCCAATTCTAGATCTCGCAATAGGAGCTGAATCGACTTGCATTCAGTCATGAAGTCCAACCTCCCGTGCCCGTTTGTTGAGGGCGGCCTCGAAAGTCCGTTTCCATTCAGAGACAAGCCGACGATCGATATTCAGTCTCGCAGCGACCGCATCTTGAGTAGCACCTTCTATATAAATGGCATGCAAAGCAACCTGCCTCCTAGCCGGGAGGCGCACAAACTCCTGATGAATCAACTCCTTTCGCTGCAAGAGCATGAGAATATCCTCGACCGAGTCGCTTATCGCAGTCTCATCCTCCAGCGGCTCGTTTCTCGAGGCCTTACGCATACCGTCGATCCACCTTCTTGTTAAATTCTGACAAAGAATCGCAAACAGATGTTCTCGCGACCGACAACCTAATTGGTTTTCACTACAATTTGCCCGAACCAACCATGCCGCGACGACTTCTTGGACCAATTCTCGCGACTCCTCATCACTAAGTCGAAACTTGCGCCTCGCCAATCCAATCAAGTCAGGACGGAGGGACTCGGTTAAGGTAGGCCAATCATGCAAGGGAGTGACTGCTCGAATCATGCTGTCGTCGGCAGAGTCCCCTCGATTGCTGGCGCACACTTTCTCGTGTTGGCCCACAATATCTATTATAAGGCAATTGGATGCCGCTTTTGTCATCAATCTCGTCGAGTTTTTGCGAGGTGCAGATCCTGACCGTCTACGAATGTAACACGCGTCAAGCGGATAAAATGCGGGTCAACTGGCCAGCAAATCTACAGAATTCAGACACATGGGCACTCTTCGCGCGGGGTGTTTGCTCTATTCAGCCTTCGCGTGACTCAGTTCCCCTCGCCCCACGTAGGATGAGATCGCAAGGCGTCTCGACGGTACACCGTCAGAAAACTCGGACGCGCTCTGCCCGACCACGCGTGCACTTCGACCCCTTAAGCCTGAGGCAAGCCGGTCCAGTTTCTGGGAATCTTCGTCGGGCGAAATAAAGGCAAAACTCAGATGTTCACTGATACCGATCTTATTTGTCCACACCCCAACCGGAAACCAGTAATAGGTTCGAGCAGTAAGCCTCTCACCAGGACGAAATGGCTGAACATGCATGCCGCCATCCAACTGTCCACATGCAGAAATGGTTTCATATTGGACGTCGCCCTCACTCCGGCTAAACTCTCGTAGGACCGAGCCAAGTGGTTTGACAAGCCTCCGATTAGAGTCGACTAGGAGATAAACAAGGCCCGCGGAATGCACGTCGCGAAATCTCCAGGTGTGCTCGACCCCTTGGCAAACTACCTTGACCGAACACAAGTCAAGATCCAACACGACATTTGAGATCAGGCCAAAGACGAGAGGCAGGACCTCGTCAACGGAGGGTTCAATGAGGGACAGGCGCAGGTGCCAACGAACAAATTCTCTTACGTCCATCATCTGTCGAATTACCTACAACACTGAGCGAAGTATCGTGCACGCCAATAGGCAGAGTCGGATTCAAGCAATTAACGGTCGCTACTCCCGCTTGCGTGACTAGTTTACTTGCGCCGAGCGCAAGCCGCAAGTCATTCACGCATTTTTAAGCTTTGATTGAGATTGAAAGCCAGGTCGACGAATTGCGCACAGCTTGACCTGATCGATTCATCTGCCTCCGAAGCAGACGCGAGTTATTTGTTTCCCTGTCAAAGCTAACAAGTAGTGTATCAGTTGGAATTGGGCCGTTAGAAGATTTCGCGGGTTCCTTGGGACGCTACTTACTCACTTTTCGCACTGCTCGAATAATCCAATCAAGATAGAGTGGGACTAGGAAAGTAGAAATAACAAGCAGTGCCACCACAATGGCAGCAACGCATTTCGCCCAGCTCAGTAATCCAGACACACCCTTGGTATTAGAGGAGTTTGAGGGATCAGGAATGGCGTTCCTGATTTGGGATCTTAGATCATTAACATGCCCTGCTTTTTGGAAGTGTCTAGGGCCTTTGGTGAACCGTGAAGAAGCGCATCTTTCTCTTTGCGTTCTTTGGCTTCTCTCACTTGACTGTAAAAGAAGGCCGATCCTACCGTCCCAATCCCTACGACAACAGCTCCTAATCCCTCCAATGGCTATCTAAGCCAAAAACCTGTTGGCCACCGTTAAATAAGCTATGCCAAGCAAGAAAGCAAAATACGGCAACTATATACTTCGTGCACATCAAATTCATTAGGTGTGCTAATGGGTTCCTTTGAAGGGTTGCCGACTATTTTCGACTTATCCGTGTGACACGTGTATTCATCGAACTTGTACCATGGATGACGATTGTCCAACGCCCATACGTCCATGTGTTGGTGTGGCCCGTTGCGTCTTGTGACGGAGTGTCCGTTTGGGGTGGTCCGAGTTTATCTGTAACGCTCTTCCAGTGATCGCCTATGTGCACAAGCGTCTCTACATCGTCCTTCCTTTCATCGAAGTGGTGAATTCTTCGCAACGGATGAAAAGGTGGCGGAATGGAGGGGGGAGGAAACCTTAGGGTTAGAAAACGTATAAAACCAGACCAGCAGCACAAATGCCGATAAGACCATGACAATGATTCGGTTTTGTGAGGATGATGGTAGCTCTTGCATAGAGCCATTGTAAGCCGATTCACGCCAAACTTCCCTCATACTGGGGGTGTGAAAACCAAACTCCAAGTTGTGTGTTGGCAATCACTGATTGTGAACATTGTGATATGCCTATTGTTTTTCGCGATGCCGCACAGCTTCAAGTATCGGAATAGCGTGTTCGCTTGGGCATTGCTTCTAAATGTGCCAGTTACCCTGTTCAGGATGTACTGGTCAGATCGTGCTAACCAGACTGCAAATCGAAGATAGCCGCAATCTTCTTGCGCACCATTTCAAACTGATATACTACCAGCTAACACGTGATTAAGGACCGCGAGCCAAAATCAGAGTTTCGAAAATCGCTACGATTGCCAACTCTCGTTCCGGCCAAACCATACGCCCTGTCGCCAGTATTCATCAATGAAGCCATCTCGTTCTGGGAAGTTCCAGTTCCCGAGCGTAAACGCCAACTTGACCGTGTCCCAATCCTTGACTCTTTCTCGCGAAACACCTTTAAAAGTAGCCTTCACCGCTGGCGTACCCTTTTTGGTATCAAGCGGAATTTCAAAGTTGATTTCATCTCCTATCATTGCCGATGAATCCGGCGCCTTAAATCCGTGAAGGTTGGAGATTCGATAATTTGCCGCGTCTATAGGCGGATCCGCCGTAACAGATCGGACCAACCCGTCCGCGCCGATTTCCTCGATGCCCATCGTCTCTGGTCGTTCTGGCATGTCTTGGTCGCCGAAGGACACTTTCGTCTCGCTGGTTGATAGCTCAACCATGAACCCTCCTGCCGATTTCACTTCCGTTACTTTCTCGACCTGCTTCTGGCCAAATACAATTTCGCCTTGGTCTACTTTGAACCTAGCGCTCACTTTGTATTCTGCGACGTCACCTACCTTCGGCCTCCGTTTCAGGGTTACGTCTTGGAAGCCGGCAAATGCCGTCAGAGCAACAAATCCGGCAGCTGTAACGGTGGCCGCCCGCATGACACTAGTTCTATACATTAGCTTAGGGACCACGTGCAGAACCTAATGGCTGGCATGGCATGATGTTTCATGGATGGTCAGGCAACTTACGAGAAGTCGGCTCGTCAAGGATCTTGTGGTCGTTATATTTGGGATGCAGATCCCTTTGCGTATGCATCTCGGCCCGATAGGGGAGCCCTCCATTGACTAAGCCCGCTCAACCGCCGTTGTCGCCTCGTGAGAGATTTATTGGTGCCCTGGAGAGGCGCCCGATTCCGGGCAGAGTTCCTCACTTTGAACTGGTTTTCTTTCTTACGATGGAGGCTTTTGGACGAGTTCACCCTAGCCACCGCGAATACTCGCAGTGGCAGCAGATGACGGAGACGGAACGCAAGCTTCATCGGAAGGAAATGGCCAAGATCTTCGTCGACACGGCTGATCGTTACGAGCATGACGCCATCTTCGTACACCCTAATCCGGGTGGCGTCGTAGAGGAAATGAAACTTCTCGACGAAATTCGCGCGATTGAAAACGGCAAGTACTACCTGATGATGCATGGCGACCCGACATTCGCAATTCCAAATGGGCAAGGCATGGAGGACATGAGTATCCGCATGCTGGAATCGCCCGAAGAAGTCGACGCGGATGCCGTACGAAGCGTGGATTATCATGTGCGTCGAGCCGAAACACTCAGCAAGCACGGTGCGTTAGATGGATTTGCCCTTTGCGCGGACTACTGCTTTAACACGGGTAGTTTCCTTCCCTTACCTTGGTTCGATCGTTTCATCACTCCGCACTTGAACCGCATCGTCAAAGAGTATCGCGACCTGGGTTTTTATGTAATCAAGCACACCGACGGCAACATCATGCCGATTTTGGACCGGTTGATCGGGTGCAATCCACATGCGCTCCACTCCCTGGACCCCCAAGGCGGCGTCGACATGGCTGAGGTAGTCCGATTGGTAGGCGACAAAGTGTGCCTTTGCGGCAATGTGGATTGCGGCAAACTGCAAACCGGCACCGACGAAGAATGTGTCGAATCCGCCCGATACGCACTCCAAAACGGAATGCAAGCGCCCGGATACATCTTTAGCACCAGCAATTGCGTCTACACGGGAATGCAGCTTGAGCGGTATGAGCTGATTCATCGGGTTTGGAAGGAAGAGGGGATTCGGATTTAGCGTCGACGGGCGGCGAGCATCATCGCGGCAACTTCGAAGTACCATTACCTACCTTCAGCGTAACATGGCTGCCACTGCGATTTGTAAATGAACCTCCTCCAACTTATTCCCTTGCTATTCCTGCCTTCTTCAATGACTTCACCTTCTCTTGCTCATACCCCAGATTCAATTAGGCCAGGGGAGCTTTGGCTTGACAACCGAGGCAAGCACATTCAGGCCCATGGCGGGGGAATCGTCAAGCTCCGAAATACTTGGTACTGGTTCGGCGAAGACCGATCGGAGGACAATGAAAAGGGCAAGCGGTACGTCGCATGCTACTCCTCGAATGACCTCGTGCACTGGAAATTCCGCAATCAGGTCGTCAAGACTGAAGATCCAGCAAACCTAGGCCCAGGTTTTGTATTGGAGAGACCCAAGGTCTACTTTAACGCGAAGACTCGTAAGTATGTGATGTACGTACATCTCGATGATCGAAGATACAAGGTCGCGAGCGTGGGAATATTCACGAGTGACAAGGTAGATGGCAATTACGTTTTTCTGAAAAGCTTCCGCCCACTTGGACAGGAGAGCCGCGACATCGGCCAGTTCATCGACGACGATGGCTCAGCATATTTGATATTTGAGAGCCGACCCACGGGAGGCTTCTATATCGCCAAACTTTCCGATGACTTCTTAAGCGTTGAAAAGGAGGTTAGTTTTGTCCACGCTCCTCTGGAGGGGGGAGGCTTGGTCCACTTAAAGGGTCTCTATTACCTCGTTGGGTCCCGCATGACGGGTTGGGATCCTAACCCGAATTTATACGCCTCTGCGTCCACTCTGATGGGCCCTTGGCCCGACTTCAAGGACATCGCGCCTCCCGAAGCGAAGACCTATGGGGCTCAGTCGACCATGATGCTAAGGGTAGTCGGGTCCAAAACAACGTCTGTAATTTTCATGGGAGACATCTGGCGCCCGCGGGAACAGTGGAATTCGCGCTACCTGTGGATGCCCCTCGAAATTGGTGACGGCAAACTTTGGCTTCCGGAGCCCAAGCCGTGGACTATCAACGTTCGGACCGGAGAAGCTCTCGAGTAACAACGCTCGACGGAGTATTCATTGGTAGTCCTTACGAGTCGAATTAGGCAATGCGTTCCTTGCGACTTGGTCAGAACGGCGAGTCGTTTTCGCTCAAAAGCAAACCGGGTTCGTTTACTTTGGCGAATCTCCTATCCATGTCAAAGCCTTCTCTGGGATGCGAGTGGGCTATTCACGCTATCCTTCACTCTGCAGAAGGGCGAGGGAAAACGCCCACAAGCGAATCGGCCTCATCCTAAATTGTAACCATACGGAGTTTCTGAGAAGTCACGGGCACTCCCAAGTCTCATGTTCGCGCAATCGAGGCGGAAAAGAATATCACCTTAGTGAGCTGGGGTCCCCATAGCGAACCCGGCTCGCAGGCTCTCCGGAGGTCCAAGATAGCTAGGTTTGAGACCACCCAGATCGAGAACCAGGCGCTCGATGACCACCCCCGGGTCGATCGCCCAAACTTTGAGGGTATGGCGTCCTGCTAGGAGGTTGAAATCGGTCCGGACATGGTGTACGGAATCCGACACGGACCGTTCCCATTCCCGGGAGAGATAGATCGTCGATGCATCGACGATCTGCGGTGCGTCGTTGTCAAACGCAAGGGCAAAGCGAAGTCCATGTCCAGGTTGGAAGGCAAGCGACGGCCCAACCACCACATCCAAGGTCGCCTTGCCGCTCGTGAAGGTTGTCACGTCGTATTCCAACCGCGCGCCGCTGCCTGGTTCGAATGACTTAAACTCCACTGGATTGGGCTCAACACCCGAGAGAGTTCGGCCATATCCTGGGATCGTTTCCCACTTCACACCGTTCGCAGCTCCCCGGCGTGACATGTGTTCTGCCTCGATCGCGATGACCCCGTCCCCCTCCAAATAGGACCCTGACGAAAAGTTGCCAGTTGGCGCCTTTGCGGATACTTCGACCATCTGGGACGAGCCAGCTCCGTGTAGCATGATTTGCGCTTTTGCTTCGGTTCCTCTTATCTTTGACCAATCGATCGAGACTTCGATTTGAGATTGGCGCTTCGTGTTCGTAAGGGAATCTGAAGAACTCTGCAGCAAAACCCATGGAGCAATACATGCAGCCCGAAGAGCAAAACCCTGTTTGCCTCGCGCAAAGACCTCGATGTGCCGGCTTTGTTGACCAAATCGTGTGAAATCCAAATGGGGCACGCTTGCTGCGCCTGGCCACGCTTCAGTCGAGCCCTCGAGCGCCACACCCATGAGAGCATCTTCTGGAAGGTTTATGTCCGATACCCTTGGCATGATGTTTCGTTCCGGTTGCTGCCAACTCGTGTACCCAATGTGGGTTTGGTCCATGAAGTGATTCCATTTTCCGCCGTTGATCGAGTGGTATTCGGCCGTGACTTGGGCATCTTCAGAAAACAGGTCGCGTACGCATTTTGCCTGGTCAACCGCACTGGCGCGACCTTGCTTTGAGTACAACGCGTTTCTGGCCGCCGATAGGTAAAGGTCATTTATAACCTGAGCTGCTTTGAGGGGATGGATGACCAACTCGTAATAGGCAGGCTGATATTCAACGGCGAGCTGTTTCCCGATCCCTAATGCCGATTTCAGCGTAAATTCGAATTCAGCGGATACCCGCTCGGCCTCTCGATAATTCACCAGACTGTAAGTATCTGGACCAAGCAATTCAGGCTTTCGACGGCCATTCAATCGGCTTGTTTCAGAGATGATCTGAGCTATATCACGGGCATATTTCTGACCGAATTCTCGTTCCGCCCAGTGCCTCGTGTGTCCATCAAGGTCCTGTCTCTTGATCGCGTTCGGATCTCGGGCCATGGTCAGGAAGAACTCGGTTGAAAACGCCTTAGGTTGGAGGTCGCCTACATTGACAATCCAGATTCGGTCGGCCCCATAGCGATAGGCTAGGATCATCTGTTCCCATACCTTTGAAATCGGATTGGTATCGATCCACTTGTAGTTTCGCGGCCCGCCAACGTAATCGAAGTGGTAATAGACGCCGGCTCCTCCGCTTCGCAATCTTTCTTCTGGGGTGGGAAGGCGACGGATGTCACCCCAATTATCATCAGCCCAAAGAAGCGTAACGTCGTCCGGAACCCGCATTCCCTTTTCGTAGTACTCCTGGACCTCTTTGTATAGACACCAAAGCTGAGGAATCTGAGTAACGTCGGGACTCACGACCTCGGCTAGAATCCTTCTCTGTGCGGCCACGATCCGCTCAAGCAGATCTATGTTGGCTGACTCTGACATCGGGGTGTCGACTTTGCCCCGCATAGCGATCGTCACAATATTCTCGTATGGCTTGTTTCGAATAATGCCATCGCGCCAGAACTTCTCAAGTTCGTTCGGATTGGTTGAATAGTTCCATTGGCGGTCCTTATAGCCAAGACGGTTCCACTCCTTGTCCGCCCGCATCATCGGCTCCACGTGAGATGTGCCCATCACGATGCCGTAGTCATCGGCGAGCTTTGGGTTGAGAGGGTCGTCCACCGAGAACGAGTTGTTCCACATTGCAGGCCATAGGTAATTCGCCCTCAAACGAAGCAAAAGCTCAAATACTCGCTCATAAAAAGCATGTCGATAGTCCCCATAGTTGGCATAGACCCAATTCGAAAGCGACGGTGCTTCATCGTTTAGGAAAATTCCCCGATACTTAATGGCCGGTGATTTTGCGACGTAACGACCCGTCACATACAGAGAATCATGATGCTTAACGGGGACGTCGGACCACCAGTTCCACGGGGAGACGCCGATTGACTCGCTTAGGTCGTAAAGAGCATAGATCGTTCCCCGCTTATCGGCGCCAGCAACTACAAGACATCGACCCTCATTGGGAACATCGACAACCTGAGTGACGCTTGCTTCCCACTTCCCCACAACTCCTTGGACATTCAGCACCCCAACTTGGATCAAACGGTCGATCAGGGGGCTATGACCGATCGACCCAACCAAGATCTTGGGCGAAGAAGCGATTACGGAAGCCCGCTGGCCACTTACCGACAAGATGTCGCCCTGGAACTCGCCGGCCGCCCGGACTACACCGGGCCAGTCCGACGAATCGACAATAATTCGAGCCGCGACACCCTTTGCCGAGAGAGTAAAGGCGCCTGCACGCGCATTGAACCGCACATTTGGGTTGCCGCCCAAGGCAGACGCCTCTACTACCAAGAGAAGCGTGACCCAAAGCGCCAGTGGCTTCCTAACTCCCAATGAGGATCGGGTTGACAACGACTTCAGGGGATGATTCACTGGATCTCCTCGTGGAAAGGACTCACGCGCAGTTCCCGATGCAAGACTGCCAGTCGATTGAGGTGTTCGAGTTGCCCACATACCATCGCGGTGAAAAATCTTCGACGTTCAAAGATACCGATTCATGCACAGCCCGATTGTAATGAGGGAGTTTTTATGCTGGCAAGCGTCGGACGTCCAGGCATCGCCCAGAGTTACGAGGCCTCTCCGAATAGCACGTGTCGTATCTCCTTCAAGGGACGATCTCCCTGCGCAAGCCACAACACGCTAGTAACGCCTCGGGGATAATACCGACTGCCAACCGCTTTACCGGCGAGCATCTGATCGCTCCACGCATAGTAAGCATTCTTCTCATTCAAGAGCCAAGCCACATGGGCTTGGTCCCCAGCCTCGTCAGGACAATAGTCCAAGATTCGCTCGGCGACGAATTGGCATAGGTAGATCTTGCTCAGCCACGAGTTCTCGCTCGTCGAGCTTAGACGCCAGCCTCCATCGTCAAATCGGCATACCCCTGGACGCAGAACTGCTTCGAAATGACGTGCGAGGGTTAACCTCAACGGCAGAAATGCTTCAGGCAAGCCACACACAAACGGATAGACAAGTGCCTCGATCGCAGGGATAATTCGTGCCTCGACACCCTCGCCGATAACCGCGGGCAGAAGACCATTGGCATCACGGGATGCAATCACGGTTGCCGCTGCACGCTCGGCCTGAAGACGCGCGCGACCAGCATCTGCCGGCTCTCCAAGGCGACGTAAGACATCCTCCAAAAGAAGGTAGGAAGACCACCCCTTGACTGCTAAATACAGATTGTTCCGTGCCTGACCCAGCGAGGTGTCGAGACTGTCGTATGTGGTGATTTCGGCTCCGCCCGCACAACGCGCACCGTCGAGGGCCATCACCCCGTTTCGTTTCAATGGATCCGGGTTATCACGATTCTCGAGGCTCGTCAAACACGATAGGAAGGTCTCCTTTTGCCCTTCGGCCCACGCTATATCGCCGGTGTGAGAAACGTAGAGGCCGGCAGTCAGAACCCAGTTCATAAGTTCCTCGCTGCTCATATAGGAAAAGCAACCACTCAGTCCGGCCTGCTCATAACCTGAGTGTCCGGGCCTGGCGAATGCGTTGGCAACGCCCATTTCGTGGGTAAAGGCGATTCCACCAGGGTGAACAGCCTCACTGCCAGGGAACCGAACTCCATCGTCATAGGAATAGCGCTCAACGAACATGTCGAGGACGTTGCGTACCGTCCATGGGTTCATCGCGAGTTCGAAAAACGCCTGGTCGACGGTGAGGTCGAACGTGTTCATCATCCGATACTCGCCCTCGTGTACAACCCAAAGCGGCTGACCGTCCTCTCGCTCCAATAGTTGAGTTGATCCGTAATAGGAGCGGATGGCGTGCGAAGCCATGAAGTAGCGATCGCCCGACAGGCGGCTCTTTAATCGGGCGTCGAACGCTTCGGCATCGCGGATGGTGCTCTCGGAATTGGAAAGCGCATGTTTGAGGACGTCCTCAACCCGGTCAAACCACCTCCGATACAAGTATCGAGTGCGAATGCCCGAGGTTGCTGATCCGTCACGAAAGAAGCCAACTGCGAATCTGAATGTTCGCTTTTCGCCGGGAGCGACAACACCGACGATCAATCCGATGTTCCCCAACATGAACCCAAGGTTCTGCTTGAACCGAGGGTCAAGGATCGCTTCCGGCTGCCACGCAATGCCTGCTGACATGCCGCTATCCGAAGAAGCGATGGCGATTGAGGCGCCCTGCCCGATGCCGACGAGTCCTGGCTCGTCTAAGATTCGCATTCCAGTGGAACGATCCGAGCCACTGTATCCAAAGAACGCTTTCCGTTCTTTGTTCCCGCTCTGGTTATCAACCGTAATCTCAACCAGAATTGAAGGCGCCAGCACCTCCCGTGCGCCATCCTGATCGGGGTCGGGGACCTGGCGAGGCGGTGAGTAGATCCGAAGAGTCAGATCCCCTGCAATCCACTCGTCGACTCCAGCCCCAAAATTACGCTGTACTTCGTCATCGGCAAAATGAGTGACCGCGTTGGGGTAGCGAAAATCGCTGAGTCCCTCGACGTCGTAGTCCTCGGCTGCCATTTCCGCCGTGCCATAGAACGGAAGCGTGCAGTATTTGCCACCGTTTCGGTCCTCTAGGCCTATGTAAATGCTCTCGTCCGCAGGACCTGCCAGTTCCAGTCCTAACCCGCCACGGGGGCCCTTCATACCAAGCGTTAAAGTGGCAAATGCTCCGATAGGAGAATGGTGGGCATTGAAGAATTGAGGTTTCATTGTAGCCGTGGGCGTGCAGTGGACTCTCTAATGTCGAGACCACAATCGTAGATAGAGGAGACAATCGGCGTAGGAGGCGTGCCCTGAGCAGTCTCTTTGATGAGGGTTAGCAGGTGGCTGGTAGCCGCAAACGCCATCTGCTCAACTGGCTGGTTCACAGATGTCAGTCTCGGCTTGGTGCCCTCGCAGAAGGAACTCGAATCGAATCCAACTACCGACAAATCGTAAGGGACGGATACGCCGATGTCTTGACAAGCTTCCAGAACCCACCCAGCCAACGTGTCGCTAAAACAGACAAGGGCGGTATGGGGCGCATTTTGCGACTTGTAGTCGGCCACGTCATGACGTCCCTCATCCCAGACCAGTACGTCTGGGGTGATTCCAGCGGCGAATGCGGCATTCATGAATGCGTCCCTGCGAATGCGTCCCTCAACGGTGTGTTCGTTGATCGGGTCGATCACAAAGGCAATCAGTCGGTGACCGAGGTTGGCGAGGTGCCGCACGACAATCCTCATCGCGCCATCGTTGTCGGCACAAAACGTAGGGACGCCCGAAACGGATCCAGGCGGCGCATGCATCATGACAACCGGGACACTTGAATTCTGAATTTCTTCGACCGAGGCATCCGTAAAATCTGGTCGACACCAAAGAACCCCATCAAAACGGCCATCCGATATCGAACCTGCGTCGCCACCCAATATGAGTTTTGGGCATAGTGCAAGCGCAACCTCGGCCGGGAACAGCGCAGCCATGACGCCATTCAAAAGCTGCGGATAATAGGGGCGTTCACTTCCTAGCCGATCAAAGTGCTGAAAGACGACGCCGACCATTCCCGTCCTCCGATTTCGTAGCGAACGAGCCAGATGGTTTGGCTGGTACCTCAATTCCCGAGCCAGGCGACGAATGAGGTCGGCCTTCTCTTTGCTGACTTTGACGTTTCGTCCTGTTCCATTGAGAACCGCACTGACCGCCATCGCGGATACTCCCGCCGCCTCCGCTACATCTCTAATCGTCGCCCTCATAATTTACGGTTAAATCCAGGACCTACTTTACAATGTTTTCTTTCCTAAAACAAGGGAAAATTAGACCTGTCGAATTCGATCCACAAAGGCCCTCGCCCGTTCCACAAGAGCATCATGGGAGATCTTCGGATCCACCAGGTTTCCTCCGACGCCTACCGCGACTGCGCCCGCAGCGATAAAGCTGGCGAGGTTATCAAGGTTCACGCCTCCGGTTGGCATCAGTGGGACATGAGGCAGTGGCGCCCTCAATGACTTTAGATAGGATGGCCCGCCCATGGCGTCACAAGGAAAGACCTTGACAATATCGGCGCCTGCGCGCCAGGCGGAGAGAATCTCTGTAGGAGTTAAAGCGCCTGGCGCCATGACGATATCCATTGCATTGCACGCCGACACGGTCTCTAAATCGAGAGCAGGGCTTACTACGAATTGGGCGCCAGCGTCTACACAGGCGCGCGCAGTTTCATCGTCCAGTACGGTCCCCGCGCCCAAGAGAATCCTATCCCCGAACTGGCGAGAGATTCTGCGAATCACTTCGACCGCATTCGGAACTGTCATCGTAACTTCGACGATTGAAATGCCACCCTGCAGAAGCGCATCAATCGTCTGAAGCGCAGATTCTGCCGAAGGGGCCCGGACAACTGGGACCAGTCGATCTCTCGATAGCCATTGCAATACCGCCGCTTTTGTCATCGATCCACTCGGGCCGTTCCACCTTTCATCGCCTTGAGGACCTCGGCCAAGGTTGCCATACTGGTATCGCCTGGAGTCGTCATGGCAAGAGCGCCATGAGCTGCTCCGCACTCCACGCACCACTCTGGATCCTTGCCCTCCAGCATGCCATATATCAGTCCCGAGGCAAAAGAATCGCCTCCTCCTACCCGGTCAAATACCTCGAGCAAGGGTCTTGAGACCGCTTCGAAGACTTCGCCCTTTGTCCAAAGGATCGCGCCCCAATCGTTTTGGGTCGCTGTTTTCGCAGCACGCAAGGTAGTGGCAACAGATTTGATATTTGGAAACTCACTGACCACGCGTTCAATCATTCGGACATAGCTCGCGACATCCAAATTGGAATGGTCTTTATCCGAGCTGTCCAGGTCGAATCCCAGGGCCAAAGTGAAATCTTCTTCATTGCCAATCATAACATCGACATAGGGAGCGAGAGCTCGATTTACACGTTGGGATTGGCTCGGCCCTCCGACCGATTTCCATAACGAAGGTCGATAATTCAGGTCGTATGAAACCTGGACTCCCGCCACGCGAGCAGCCTGCATGGCTTCGAGCGCTACCCCAGGCGTCGACTCAGACAGGGCGGCAAAAATGCCGCCCGTGTGAAACCAGCGGGCACCCTCTTCGACAAAAATCTTAGTCCAATCAATATCACCCGGCTTCAGATGGGAAACTGCGGTATGCCCCCGGTCAGAGCACCCTACGGCGCCACGTATTCCGAAGCCTCGTTCCGTGAAGTTAAGTCCGTTGCGCACGTCCTTCCCCACTCCGTCAAATTCGGACCAGCGCAAGTGTTCCAAGTCAACTCCACCTTGAAGCATCAGGTCTTCAACCAGTCGACCCACTGGGTTGTCGGCTAAAGCTGTGACAATACAAGTACGCTTGCCAAAGGCACGACGCAGGCCGCGCGCAACGTTGTATTCGCCTCCTCCCTCCCATGCCTGAAAACTACGGGTCGTGCTGATGCGACCATCTCCCGGATCTAATCTAAGCATGACCTCACCAAGAGCGACGAGGTCCCATTTTGGATTGGAATTCATATTGTAGAACCGCACCTTACGACGATTATGAGTTCACCCCAGATGCCAGGTAGCCGCCATCGACTGCGAGTCCGTGACCCGTAATGAAGCTGGCTGCGTCGGAAGCCAGGAATACGGCGGCGCCCACGATTTCCTCAATATTCCCGAACCGAGCCATAGGAGTGCGCATCAGCATTTCAGCTCCGCGTGGAGTCCCGTTGAGCAGCTTCGCGTTGAGTTCGGTTGGGAAGACTCCAGGAACAAGTGCGTTGACCCTGATCCCGACCTTGGCCCACTCGCATGCGAGGCTCTTCGTCAGCCCCAAGACTGCCGCTTTTGAGTCGTTGTAAGCAGCAACCTGATGAAACGCAAGATAACTTGCAAGGGACGCGACGTTGATGACGTTTCCCGAAGTCTTCAGCAGGTCAGGATAGAATGTCTGACAGGCTTTGAGAGTCGCTCCAAGATTGGTGTCGAATAACGAAGCCCATTCGAAATCTTCCAGTTCTACGGTTGGCTTCTTAACGGTTCGACCCGCCGCATTCACGAGAACTGAAACGGGACCGATCTCGCTTAAAATCCTCTCACGGATCGAAACCAGTTGACTCCGCTCGGTTGCATCGACCGCATGAACAAGCGTACGGCGTCCCAGGCGCTCTATTCTATCCGCGATCGGAACAATCGCCTCACCACGCCTCCCCGTCGCAATCACCGCTGCGCCTGCCTCAGCAAGGCCGACCGCGATTGCGGCGCCGAGGCCGGACGTACCTCCCACAACGAGGGCCACTTTGCCACTTAGGTCGGTAAAATTGCGCGTCATCCGATGGCCTCTCGAACATTGCCGGACATCAACGCTTCGACATCCGATCGCAACTGGGCGTCGGTGACCAACACACCGTCTTCTGCCATCCGCTCATAACGTTCGATGAGCGACGAAGCCACCGACCTCCGAGCGTGGGCCCATTTGTAGATAAGCTGCTCGACAATTCGTGCATCGGAGTGTTGAGGTATGAAGCTGGTTCCCAATAATTCCAGTCTCAGAGTTGTCGTCTCCCGCACCAGGGATGGCGTGTTTTGGAACCACCAGCAACCAAACGGCGTGAGGTTGGCGAATTTGCGAGCCAGGACACATAGTTCTTGTGTGTTCTCGCGGGCAAGAGTTGTCACTAGAAATGGCACGGTCTTGAAACCACGCATCAACGCCGAAAAGCTTGAAAGATCGGTAATCCCAACCCCGTCCCCTGCTGTAACAAGCCTTGGGTTTACCGATCGTCGCACGCCTAACATCAGCGCCATCGGAAGTCCGAGGGATTCCAGTGTGGGAAGGACGGCCTCGCGAAGACGAATCGCAGGACATGACTCCCCCAAGAAGTCGAAGTCGGGCGCCAGAGAAACCGCAACGTAAGCGGCGTTCAATCGTTCAGCCCATTCCTTGACGTAACTACGAATCCACTCAAGATCGCCTCTATCTTGAAACAGAATTGGCTCGATCCTCAGCACGGTTCGAAAGCGGAAATCGCCGCGATATCCAGCCTCATACACCGGCCTCTCGTGATCATTGAGCGGGTCGTTTGTCATCGTGACCGTCTCAACCCCGGCAAGTTCGAACGAGTTTTCGATTCTGTCTTCGATGGGCCGCAAGGAGTAGGCGCGAGCCTCTCGGAGATCCCTTGCGGTCGGATCCAAGCCAAGGGCCATAAAAGTCGCTGCCACTCCTGATGCCGCCTCAGAAATCGGAGTTCGATCGACGAACAGGGTTTTCCAGACGAGATCGGCCTGATCCGCTTTAGAACGAGACAGAAAGCTCTCGGGCGGCTCATGCGTGAATCGAAGCGTCTCAGCCAGCAAGTAGTGATAGGTCAGCAGTTCGTCGGGACCCGAAAGGCAAAGGGCTCCGAATTGAGGCGGAAAGAGGTGGGTATGCAAATCCACGACCGGGGCATCGGCAACGGCTCGATTGACCCGGATCGCCAGATCGCTCAAAAAGGCACCTCTGGAATCCGTGCATCGTAGGGATCAGCCCACCGATTATTCGGGATTGTAGGCGCCCACCCTGGTCGAAGTGGATCCTGATCGTACGGATATCCCCCCAGTCTCCGATAGAGTTCAGAGTACTCGGCGAGTTTTTCCCGGTCAAGCGTGACTCCCAGACCCGGTCCTTCTGGCACAAGTATTGCGCCATCCTTATAGGACATCTTCCCGCCGACGATAACGTCATCCACCAAGTGGTGGTAGTGAGCGTCGGCAGCAAATGACAGGTTTGGAAGAACCGCCCCAAGATGCAGCATAGTAGCAAGTTGAATTCCCAATTCCCCAGAAGAGTGGACGGCAACTCCTAAGCCAAACGTTTCGCAAACTCCGGCGGCTTTGACGCATGGACGGATGCCACCCCAAAATGTAGTATCGAGCAAAATTACATCCACCGCGGTATCCAACACGTTCGCGGATAACTGCTCGAAATTCACGACCACCGTATTGGTAGCAAGTGGCACTCGGACCTTTTCGCGGGTACGCCTCATCGCGTTCAACCCGTAAACCGGGTCCTCCAGATAGTCGTTTGGCAAGTCTTCGATCGCTTGTCCAAACCGGATCGCTTGCTCGGTTGACATGACCCCGTTCGGGTCGAAGCGTATCTGGTCTCCTGCCATCTCTTGAGCTACCGCGCGATACATTTCCAGTTCTACATCGGGGTGGAACACGCCTCCCTTTAGCTTGTGTGACGTAAAGCCGTACTTTGCCTTCAGCGCCTTCGCGTTGGCAACCACTTGATCGATCGTCCGAACCTCGCCATTGCCGTCGCGGGGATTGGGATATCGGAAGAACAGATAGGATGCAAATGGCACTCGGTCTTGAAGCTTCCCACCTAGTATCGCGTGAACCGGCACGCCCCAATCTTGTCCCAACAGGTCCAGACATGCAAACTCTAGCGCCGCCACAAGCTGAGTCCGGTTGTTGTAAAGCGATGCGGTGGGGTTGGCAATGCGAAACCGCATCTCTTCGATGAAAGCCGGATCGCGACCCACTAACGTAGCCTTTAAGGCTCGGAATGCGGCCTCCGCAGACTCCCCACCTCCACCCATTTCACCGAGGCCGATCCGTCCGTCGTCAGTCTCAACTTCGACGATCGTTCGAACAAATCGCCCCCAGTGGCAGCCGTTCGCATGCCGAAGTGGCGCCTCAAGGGGCACGGTGACCGTCGTCGCGCGAATGTCGGCGATCTTCATGGAGCAATTCCTTTCTTCATAACGATTGGCCAGGGATTCTTGACCGTATATTAGCACCCGCCTTCAGAGTGCGAATCTGCCTAGTTATCACGTATGATTCATCTGGGGATCGCTCATTCGGGATGATTGTCAACAGGGCCGCCAATAAACGCCATTACGGCATCCGTGCGATCAGGCACGATGACAGGTCGCAACTACTTAGTGGAGTTCACAAGCTAAGCCCTACAACCCGGTATCGGAGGTTCAACAGCGCGCGCAAGAGTTTCTCCAAGCACGAACTCGACCACTTGACGTCCTGCGACGGCTGGAATCACATTGCCCTCATTGCGGCTTCGATCGGTTCTGACGGCCAAGAGAAGAGCGGCATTGCGGTAGGGCGGTTTTACCGAGACCGCAGTAATCCCAAATGGGGCGAGGTCGCAATTGTCGTGACCGACTCATGGCACGGTCAAGGAGTTGGCACATCCCTTCTTCGAGAATTATCCGCCCTTTGTCGACAAGTGGGAGTTGAAGGCTGGAGAGCGTCGATCATGATCGACAATCAGCCCGCTTTGCGATTGTTCGCGAAAGTGGGACGCGTGATCCAATATGACACAGACGAAAACCATGTCACCCTGCACATTGAATTGCCATACGGGTAGTTAGGGTTCTTGGCCGTTTGCGCGTATCCGCTATAAGTTTCCTGGGATCGTTCGTTCGGGTCACAATAGACTTCTAAATGATGCTGTCCCTCATCTGCCTTTTCCTCCACCAAGTGCCTGTCGAGCGTCTCGACGCGCTCGCCCAACATCGTGATGTAAATGGTCTCGCACAGTACCTTGCCAATCCGTTGGACACTGGCCCACTTAAAATCCTAAGAACCGGAGGAGGATACGCGGCCGGCTCGATGGGTTGGCATGCAAAGCTGCTGGAACCAAAGGACAATACGGCGAAGTACATCGTCCTATCAACTCCGATCCTCGTTGAAGATGCGGGCGAACTGCTATTCAAAGTGAATTCAGACAACAAACTCGTGTACGTTCCGGAACGAGAGAGCTTTGGTCTGCGATTGGATTCCCATTCCTTCGATGTCTCCTTCGACCTTCCAGCACACAAGGTTTCTGTCACGGACCAGTTGCACACCACTTGGACGGGCCGGCCCCAGCCTCATTTTATGTTCCGGCTGTCACCGACATTTCGTGTTACCGAAGTTTCAGATGCAAGGCATCGCGCGATTCCGTTCATACAGGCAGGTGGAATCGTAGCTGTGTCGCCCAAGGCTGCCGAGCAAATCTACAACATTGAATACTCGGGCTCCGTTGACAAACCGGGATTCGCCAACGTGATCGGGCCAAGTGAAGCCACACTTTCCGGGACGATGTGGTACCCGATGATTGCTCGGCATCCTGCCACCTATGACATTTCGATTCACTCGCCACAGAACTGGTTGGCATTGGCGCAAGGGGATGAAGTTTCGAACGCGATCGAAGGTAACGAACGTGTGACCAAGTACCACATGAACTTGCCGGTGGTCTGGATCAGTGCGACAACCGGCACGTACCGTCGCGTCACTTCGATTATCGATGGCCGAAGATTCTCCACCATCAGCCCGCAAGCGACAGATGATGTGATGCGCGCCCAAAATGCATACAACGCAGAAGTAGTTGACTTCTATTCGAAGACCTTTGGGCCATACCCATTCAAAAGCTGGACGACCGTCGACAGCATGCAGTTTCGCAACGGAGTCGGCGCCCTGGAAGCTTATTCCTTTGCCACCTATCCTGCGGGCGGGCTGCCTTATCAGGACACGCACGAGCCTTCTCACACATGGTGGGGGGGAATCATCAATAACGACTACCTTGCTTCGATCTGGAACGAGAGCTTCGCCGATTATTCGCAAGTGATTTTCAATCGTGATCGACCCATCGGTAACCGTGAAGAGCGGCAACGGGCGTATGTGCCCCAATTGAGATACCTCTCTGATTTCGATGCAGCCCCTCTAGCCCATTCCGGCCAGGATATTGGCCATGCGGCAACCGCCTTGGGCTACATGAAGGGTGCATTCGTACTGCAGGTGCTGGAAGACGAACTTGGGACCGACACCTTCCTCCGCACCCTGAAAGAATGGATCCGTACCAATCCGGTTGGGCACATTGGGAGTTGGGAGGATTATGAAGCGGTCGTTGACCGTGTCTCGGGTAAGGACTACACATGGTTCTTTAATGAGTGGGTTCGTCTTCCTGGGCTGCCAAGCTTCACGCTGAGCAATGGAACGTGGAACGACGGCAAGTTCGTGGGCAAGGTCACGTTCTCCGGCCCACCCTATCGTATCGACACCGATGCAGTGGCTGAGTTTCCGGACGGCGCCCGGTCGTACACCCGAGTATCGATCGACCCCGCGAATTCAGGCCAATTCTCTTTCGATTGTTCTCAAAAGCCAACCGTGGTAGCGCTAGATCCATGGCAAATCATTGCCCGCAGAAACGTAATGTCCACGCCGAATGGGGGAATTCGGCGCCTCCATCGCGACCGATACTACTTGGATCCCAAGAATGCGAGCTTCATGAAGTCGATGCTCTCCGGCGAATCCGTTGCATCGCTTCCAGACGATCTCGACGGCGTTTTCGTGGTTGGATCACCCGAGTCGGTCCCTGCGCTTGGACCGCTGTGCGAGAAAGTTGGCTTCCACGTTTCCGGCAACCACTTAACTTACAAAGGAACCACGATCGATCTCAACGTAAGCGGGGCCTTGGCGGTGGTGGATCTGGGCGCTGGAAAGCAGTGCCTCATTGGATTAGGCAAATGCGACAAGCGTCCCGACTTGGGCAAGGCGAGACTAGCCGTACTTGACGCTAGATGCCGACTGATACGTGCCGAGACCGATCCAATGGAAATCGGCCCGTTGGCGATTCGGCTTTGAAGGGCGTCGGTTGATCCGGTTCACCGGATCAACTCGCTCTCGTTGGCTCTCGTCGTAATAGTCTTCGATATAGGTAAGTCCGTTTAAGATGACTGCTTCGTTATGGAGCGTGTCACCGCGAGCGACCTTCACTCGTACAACCGCAGGCAGCCCAAATGGGCCCTGCAAGACATCGATGATTTTGTAAGACTTAGGAGTTCCAAATGTCTTGTTCTGACGATCAAGCCCCGCACGAACTTCAGAACTCATCATAGGGTTGTCGGCGGAACTCGGGCTAAAAATGGATCCTGCAATCTGAGACGCCGCGTCCTTGGAAAGGCTTCTCATGGCGCTCACCTCACCAACTAAGTAACCCGCAAATGCAACGGCTGAGATTGCAATGGCCATACCTACGATCCTTAGTTTCATGGCCCCTTCATATACGCCGGATACCCCTTCTTGCAATGGAGGTTGACGAACAGAACCTATTGGAAGTTCATTCGCTGCGCTATTTGCTTATGGGATGGGTTCCCTTCTCGAACGCAGAGCGCACCAACGCGATCAGCTTCGGATCGGCCTTTGTTCCCCAAGTCAGATAATAGTAGCGGGCCTTTCCTGTTCCATCAATTTGCCGGTCCCCAGCATCCATTTTCCACGAGCTGTAGTTTCGCACCCAGTCATGATTCACCTGAACGGCTTGGAATGCTCTCGGCGGGTCCGATGGCTTATGCGGAAAATCGTAGGTCTCCAATTTGAAGCCAGTTAACGACGGGCGTTCCTCAGCAATTTTCTCGACCGTCTTTTGTGCCGACTTCGATTCCTTGGGCACACTGACCACTTCGGTCCGATATCTCACCACAAGCGTGTCTTCGTCATGGCTGTAGCGCACTCCCGCGACTCCAGCGAGTTCCTTTCGGAGGCGTGCCTCCACAATATCGGTCATTTGGTATCGAGAAAGTAGAAGCGCAGCCACGACCATGCCTTACTATACGACGATTCGATGGACGAACTATCCCTGATTTCGAAGCAATTGAGTTGCCGCCTAACCGTGTTTCCAGATTAGCTTCGTTCCCGCTTCTCCGGGTTCTGGTAACGTCCGGACATGGTGCTATTTATTGCGGCAACGGTGCTCGCGCAGGCGCCCCAGGCTGGACAAAGTCCAGAGACTTATGCGCGAAAGGTCACGATCGATGTACAGGGTAGGTATCTGCTTTATCTGCCACAAGACTACACAACGAATCGACACAAGAAGTACCCACTGATCCTATTCCTTCATGGCTCGGGCGAGCGCGGTACTGACTTAAACAAAGTCAAAACCCACGGACCTCCAAAAGAGATCGAAAACGGCCGACAATTCGACTTCGTAATCTTGTCTCCGCAATGCGACGAACGGGGCGGATGGTATGTACCCAGCTTAACCGGGTTGCTTGACGAAGCAGAACATCGTTTTCGCGTCGACAAGGATCGCGAGTATCTTACCGGCCTCAGCATGGGTGGGATGGGAACATATGCCCTCGCCGTCGCCCAGCCGAAGCGATTTGCTGCGATCGCTCCGATCTCGGGAGCCGCCAATCCCAGTATCGCACCTAAGATAAAGGACATTCCAATATGGGCCACCCACGGCGCCAAAGATCCTACCGTAAACATCGCCAGCGAGCAGCCTCTGATCGACGAACTCAAGAGGCTTGGGGCCGACGTGAAGTACGACGTAATCCCTGAAGGACAACATGATGTGTGGACGCCGGTCTATCAGAGCCACGCCCTGTACGATTGGTTCATGCGTCACAAACGTGGAGTTAAGGAGTCTCAATGACGAAAAAGCGAGATAAGTTCGGCATCGTGGAGATCCTAATGAACCACTGATCTGCGAGACCGAAATAGACAGTCTCCGAGCCCATGTCGGATAGGTTCGGGAAGCCCGGCGCGTATCTGATCGTCTGTAAACGAGGTTCTCGGCAGCAAGTCAGTGGGCAATTTGTCGGGAGCCAGGAAGGGTTCGGCCAGGCTTTCCGACAGAATGCGAACCTGAGCAAAGGCGGTTAGAGGCACCGCCATAGTTCTCTCGAACAACCATGCCATCATGTAGTGAACCCAAACGGGTGCTGGCAGTATCAGACGCCTTTTGCCACAGACGCGACTAATTCTGCTTCCAAGCTCTCGGAGGTCCATCTCTTCGGGCCCCGTGATGGGCACGGTTGCTTTAGGAAGCCGTTGATCCAGAATGGACCCCGTAATTGCCGTAACCAAATCTTCGACTGCCAGCGGACGCACTGGCTTGGGTTGAAAGCCGACCAAAAGAAAGACGGGAAACCTGTGTAAAGCGTGAGAAATATGGTCGAGCATCTGGTCGCCCTTGCCATAAATGACACCTGCCTTGAAGATCGTGTAATCCAACTCCGAATTTCGGACCAACTCTTCCGAAGCCCATTTGGATTCATGATACGGCGACCCACAATTCGGTCTGGCTCGCAGGAAGCTGAGGAGGACTAGTTTGTTGACTCTCGCCCGCTTTGCGGCCCCAATCACATTCGCTGTACCTTCGACATGAACTCTCCTATATGTCTGGTCGCCAATCTCTCGATTGATCCCACTCAAATGGGCCACCGCATCGCACCCATCAAATGCGGCTGCAAGGGCCTCGACATTATCGGTACCGATCGACTTGAAAGTTGTTCTTTCGTCCTGTCGAATTGCCATGTCACGCTTGTCCACACCCCGAGAAATGAGCACCACTTGGTGACCAAGCCCCGTCATGCGACGTGCGAGATTACGCCCCACAAACCCCGTCCCTCCCGTGATTGCGATCCTCATGGATTGATTATATCGCAACTTTCAGAATTAACTGAAAGTTGGTGATTAACCCCGAGATTTCCTGGCTTCCATGTTCGCCAATTTGAGGATGGGCACGGATTACGGTGCAAGCAATCGATTCCTGGTCTGCCTGTCAAGCGGAATTGAGGAACGAATAATGGAAAAGCGCGCTCGGCGTCCAATTGTCGGATAGGATGGACACAGACAGGAAAATCAATCCTCTTCGGCTATTCGCTTTGCCAGACCTTCGCTTCAAATGAAAGCCCTCCGCCAGATCAGTGCTTTGCTCGTAGTCGGAGCGTCCATTTGGTTTCTTTGGCCACCGTCGCCCCAGCTATCGGCCTCGCAAGTCAAAGCGGGGTCCAAGGGCGATCGGAAGTATGTTTTGCACGTCTCTCCTGGGCTCTATATGCCGGGGCGGCGGTTAAACCCTGGCGACCCGCCGTTGAAACAGCTTCAATTGGTGGCTGACGAGTTCGAAAAGCTGAATCCAGACACTCGGATCGAGTTTGAGGATCCTCCGACGGGCGAACGTGAATGGTTGGTGATTCAACTTGCGTCCGGTACCGCGCCTGACATTGTCAACGTCAACGTGGGAGACGTTTGGCAAGACGTTCAAAAAGGGTGGTACGTACCACTTGATAAGTGGCTCGAACGTCCGAACCCCTATGTCAAGCCAGGCGAACCTGGCAGCAAACAGTGGTGGGATATTTTCAAATACCAGGCGATCACACGAGGGAAAGCGGCGCCCGATGGTAACAGCTATTGCGTCACGCTCGACATGATCGAGACTGGGATTTTCTACAACAAGACTCTGTTCCGGAAGCTCGGAATTGCCCCACCGAAGGATTGGGCTGACTTTGAACGTATCGAAACGATCATCAAGAAAGCGGGGATCGTGCCGATGCTTGCGAGCGTCGATTCACTCGCCGATTGGGGATTGGACTTAACGTTCGACCAGTTGTATCGTGATATCCGCCCAACCTTGGCCCTCCGAATGGATCCCCGTCGCGCTAAGTATCTGAAAGCGTATTTGGACTGGGACGAACTCTGTTTCCTTCACAAAAAGGGCTTCTTTACCAAGGACGATCCACGGTGGCGTGAGATTTTTCGGCTTCTGAAGAAGTGGAGACCATTTCTGCCCAAGGACCTGGGCTCGACCGACAATATACGGGAGTTTGTCGTCGGAGACGGCGCCATGCTATGGATGCACAGCGAACTCGTCGATCGTCTGGTACGTGATCCCAACCTCAACTTCGATTGGGGCGTGTTTTACCTGCCCCCTATCACAAGCGTTACAAGCCGATTTGGAATTGGAGCTCCCGAGTGCGTTATCGGTGGGGCGGCCACTCAATTCGAAGTTACCAACAGCGCGTTCGGCGACACAAAAGACCCGGAGACCTCCGAGCGGCTCAAGCGATGTATGTCGTTTCTGCAATTCGTAACTCTCCCAAGGAACTGCCAACGGATCACCAATGAAACGTCGGCACTCCTACCCAATGCGGTCGGGACAGAGCCTCGACCCGAAATGAAGGTATTCGACACCATCCTCAAGCGGGATTTCGCAACCACGAAGTGGGAATACACTTTTGATCTTCGATTCACCGAAGTGCTCAATCGGATGCTTTTGCTCTATATGGAAGACGGCATCAGCTTGGATGGGTTCATGGATTGGATCGACTCGAACGTCGATCTCGCAACCGCCAACATCGAACGTCGGAAGAACCTAGACCTTTCTCCGTTCGAACCCTTGTGGAAGCGCGCGGCCCCGCTTCGAGCGCACATGAAGGAGTTACCCGTTGAAGCAAGGTAAGGGGTTGGCACGAGCCCTCCCGCTCTATGGCCTTCTGACGCCAACCCTTGGCTTGCTCGCGATATTTAGCCTCGTGCCCTTTCTGTGGGCGTTTTGGACTTCGTTCTTTGATTACGAAGTTGGTGGCGAATCCCGATTCATTGGACTTGCCAACTATATCGAGTTCTTTCACGATCCATCTAGTGGGCCGAGTATGTTGAACATGTTTGCTCTGACTATGTTCGGAGTGGTCGTCACGCTCGTCTTTCCCTTAGCGGTGGCACGCTTGATCTTCTGCCTATCCAACGAGCGCGCACGGTACGTCTATCGGGTCCTTTTCTTGGTTCCAATCGTCGTCCCCGGAATTGCCAGCACCCTGATTTGGCGATCGATGATCTACGGAGACCACGGACTGGTCAACGAGACGCTTCAGTTCGTCGGACTTGGACACCTAGCGCGGGGCTGGCTGAGCGACCCGTTTACCGCACTCTGGGCTGTGGCCTTCATCGGGTTTCCGTTCGCAGGTGGGATCAACATCCTGATTTACTATGCAGGCCTTAGTTCCATCCCTGAGAGCGTTCAAGATGCAGCCCAATTGGATGGAGCGTCCGGACCTAGAAAGTTCTTTCGAATCGAGCTTCCCTTACTCATGAGCCAGGTCAAATTGCTCCTGATATTGGTCGTGATCGGCGGTTTTCAGTCTTTTGAAGGGATGTTGGTGTTAACCAAGGGTGGGCCTGGATTCAAAACCATGCTGCCCGGTTTATGGATGTATTTGAACGCATTCAGCTTCGAACGAATGGGCTACGCCTGCGCCATCGGAGTTGTGCTCTTTGTCATGATCATGATTCTCACGATCGTCAATCTCAAATACTTCCATTCCGCCGAACAACTGCAGGAGGCTCGAACGTGAAGAGGAGACGACAAAGAGCCGATCTGCTCGCCCATGCAGCGTTAATATTCTTTCTGGGATTAACGGCGATTCCGCTGCTGTTTGTAGTCAACAACTCTTTGCGAAGCAACTTTGAGATGGATCACACCTTCTTCGGTTTGCCGAGAGCGCTTACCAGCGGCGACTTCCACACCTTATTTCTAAGCTACCGAGAAGCCTGGGACGTGCTTCGCGCTTATACGCTCAATACAATTCTAGTTGCCGCCGTGACCGCAATTGGAGTGGTTGGGCTTGGCAGTGTTTCGGCTTACGTTTTCTCGCGCTACAAGTTCCCCGGTCATCGTTTCATCTTTCTCTTTGTTCTTAGCTTCATGATGATTCCGGGCGTCTTAACGCTTGTGCCAAGCTTCCTTTTGGTCAAGAAACTGGGGTTGCTGAACTCCTATTGGGTTTTGATCTTGCCCTATATCACAGGTGGGCAGATCTTCTCAATCTTCCTCTACAAGAGTTTCTTTGATGGCCTTCCAGGAGAACTGTTCGAGGCGGCGCGGATGGATGGCGCAGGCCACTTCCGACAGTATTGGAGTCTCGTCTTGCCCTTGTCGAAGCAGGTGACCTCCGTCGTCCTGGTCGTGAGCATTTTAGGGACTTGGAACAACTTCCTTTGGCCGTTCATCACCAATTCCGATGCCAAGTACCATACGATCTCGTCTGGCCTGTACGCGATGAGCAACAGTGCCGCCGCAACGAATTACTCAACCATGTACGCAGGCTACGTCTTGGCCAGCATTCCCGTATTGATCCTCTTTCTCTATGCCACCAAGCCGTTCATGGCTGGAGTGACCAGCGGAGCGTTCAAGGCCTAGCATGTGAGTTGACGGAGTCGCGGAGCAGTGAAATAAGGATGGGACGTCTCTTGTCGTGCAAATCCGTAAGCCCCGCAGGGAGGACGAGAGGTGTTTAGTTACTCGCGCCGTCTTAACAGATTTCGTTCTTTTTGCCAGTCATTCTAACTCGGCGAGAGCAGCGATTTCCGGCGGAACACGGCGCAATCACTATCTTCCCCACCCACCGCCTGTCACCGAATTCGGAGGCCTTAACATTGAGGCGTCCTCACACCGAGAGTCATCCTATTTCGTCCTTATCTCTTCCATTTCTTCGTTTGTTGCCGGATAGGAATATCCGGTTTCGGGGAATCGGAACGAATGGTTTGCTTTAGCCTTTTGGAAGAAGTTGGGTTGCATCGCAACTCGGTTCTCGCCGCCAGGTTCCGATATGGCGTGTCAATGTGACTTCGAACAGGTTGCAACAAGCCTCCGTGCGGGCGAGGCTTTAGCGTTCCTTTGCGCAGATGCATCCGAGCGGAAATCGCTGACCTGGGCACCTTTGCGGGCGGGGCATGGAAATCCCAGGCGAGTTCGTCGATGATATGTTGGCGCCTATGGCATAGAACTCGTCCTAACGGCTGACCCTTGGATAGGAGACCGGTATTCTTACAATACGGCGTGTTTCCTCTAAGACCCTCTGGCTCGATACTGGCTCTGGTCGGCTCCAACCTGTTTTTGGGGCTGGCGTTGCTAGCGAGTTCCCGCCACGGCTGGTCGCGTGAACCCACAATTCAACCTGCGCCACACAGGGGTGATGGTGAGCGACTCTTCAAACTAAGATGTGCGGATTGCCATGGCGCACACGGCGAAGGCGGAGCTGGATACTCGCGGGCATTGACGGGAACTCGGTCGGTAGTTGAACTGGCGAAGTTCATCAAACAATCGATGCCTCCAACAGGGCCAAAGTGTCCCGCGCCCGACGCCGATAAAATCGCGCCATACATTTACGACGCCTTTTACTCACCGTTGGCTCAAGAACGTATACGACCCGCTCGGATAACGCTGCAGCGATTGACAGTCAGGCAATTTCGAAACGCCGTTTCCGACCTGGTGAGTCCGCCCCACTCGACCGTTCCATCCGATCCTCCAACCGGGCTCTACGGCGAATATTTCAAGGGCCGAGACACCGATGAAAAGAACCGACTCATCAAGCGAATCGATCCGGAGGTCAACTTTGACTTCAAGGATCGCGCCCCGACCCGGGACCAGTTCGATCCCCACTTCTTTTCGATTGCCTGGCAAGGGGACGTTTTGGCGCCTGACACGGGAGAGTATGAGTTTGTGGTTCGATCCGACCAAGCGGTCCAACTGTGGGTCAACGGATGGAAGAAGCCCCTCATTGACGAGGCGGTGAGATCGGCAAATGACAACGAGTTTCGCGCTTCGATCTATCTCTTGGGGGGTCGCGCCTATCCGATCCGATTGACCTTCTCCAAGGTATCGCAGGGAGTCGACGATAGGGCCAAGAAGAAGGCAAAGCCACCGGCAAAGGCGTTTGTATCTCTCCTCTGGACGCGACCGCTGCATGCTACGGAGACCATTCCGTCGTTCTGTCTTTACACCCAGACCGATTACCCAACCTTCGTTGTCAAGACGCCGTTTCCGCCGGACGATCGAAGCACCGGTTATGAGCGCGGCAATTCTGTTTCGAAAGATTGGGATGACGCTACTACGGCCGCCGCGCTCGAAACGGCAGATTATGTCTCTGCGAATTTAGCCGAAGTGACCGGGATCAAGGAAGATGCGACGGACCGAAGGGAGAAACTCCTGGCGTATTGCCGTCAATTTGTTCAGCGCGCATTTCGTCGACCGCTGTCCAAGGACGTTGTACAGACTTACATTGCCAAGCAATTTGCGGTAGCTCCGAATTTGGAGACGGCGGTCAAACGAGTCGTGATCCTGACATTGAAATCACCACGATTTCTCTATCGAGAGATCGGTTCGGGGAATGGAAGCGATGCCTACACCGTTGCTTCCCAACTCTCATTCGGACTATGGAACACTCTGCCGGACGAAGAAATCGAAAGGGCCGCATCGAGCGGCGAATTAACTACGCGCTCCCTTGTCGCCCGTCAGGCGGAGCGAATGGTCAACGATCCGCGAGCTTGGACGAAGCTCCGGGAATTCTTGATTCATTGGCTTAAGGTCGACGAGGTACCGGATATCGTCAAGAACCCAAAGCACTTTCCGGATTTTGACGTGGCATCGGTTTCAGACTTGCGGACGTCATTGGAGCTGTTTCTTCAAAACACGGCATGGAACGATAAATCGGACTACCGAGATCTGATGCTGAGCAAAACCGAGTATCTCAATGGTCGACTGGCCAAGATGTATGGGGCCGATCTACCTATCGATGCGCCATTCCAGCCCGTGATAATCGACCCAAAGGAGCGCTCGGGGCTAGTGACAAACCCGTACTTGCTGACGAGGTTTGCCTATCTCGACACGAGTTCGCCGATCCATCGGGGAGTTCTTATTGTTCGGAGTTTTTTGGGTCGAGTGTTGAATCCTCCGCCTGCCGCTTTTGCTCCGCTCGCCCCGAGCCTTCATCCTGACTTGACTACAAGAGAACGGGTCGCTCTCCAGACTCATCCCGCCATGTGTACGACCTGCCACGGCATTATCAACCCTCTCGGCTTTACCCTCGAGCGATTCGATGCAATCGGCCGCTTGCGCGATCAGGAGAACGGTAAGCCTGTCGATTGTTCTGGAAGTTACCGATCGGGCAGTGGAACGCTCGTCCATTTTTCTGGGGCGACCGAATTGGCGCAATACCTAGCCGATAGCGATGAATCTCACGCTGCGTTTGTAGAGAAACTTTTTCAGCATCTCGTGAAGCAGCCTGCATTGGCCTATGGCCCCAACACAATTCGCAATTTAAAGGCCTTCTTTAGCGAAAACCGTTATAGTATTCGTAGACTCATGTCAGAGATCGTAATGGCGACGGTGCCAAACGAAGTTCCGCAGCGTACAAGTAAGTCAGGCGTTAAGTGATGCATTACGTAAAGTCGCGAAGAGAGTTTTTGCGAGATCTGGGGCTGAGTGCGGCCGTGTTGCCGTTCGTGACGAACCTACCTTGCTTGTCTGGGCTGGCGAAGGGTCAACGCAAGCAGCGTCTTGTCATTCTCTTTAGTCCAGATGGAATCGTGCCCAAGACCTTCTGGCCCGACACGGAAGGAGCAGATTTCGCCTTTAAGGAGTCTCTTCAGCCACTGGAACCGTTTAAGAGCCGCAGTCTAGTGCTTCATGGCGTTTCCGATCGAGTTCGAGGGGACGGCGATAATCACATGCGAGGAATTGGCTGTCTCTTAACTGGAGTTGAGCTCTTCCCAGGAAATGTTCAAGGCGGCTCCGATACCCCTGCAGGCTGGTCGAGCGGCATCTCTATCGACCAAGAGATCAAAAGCTATCTTCAAAATTCGCCGACGACACGCACCCGATTCGGATCGTTGGAATTCGGCGTCATGGTGCCCGACCATGCCGACACGTGGACCCGGATGTCCTACCTGGGGCCTAATAAGCCGATCGCTCCCATCGACGATCCGTATCAGATGTTTGGCAAGCTTTACGGGCAACTCAAGGATCAGGAGACGTTGCACAGCGTCTTGGATGACCTAAAAGACGACTTGGCGAAAGTTAAGTCGCAGATCGGTGCCCAAGATCGAAAGATCCTCGACGAACACACGACTCTCGTTCGTGACATGGAAGAGGAAATCCGCAATGTTCGCAACGGAAACATTGGGCATGCCGTGCCGAACATCGAACCGGGCGTACGCCGGGAAAACGACAAGATTCCGCAAATCAGCAAACTCCAAATCGACTTACTCGTGAGTAGTTTCGTCGCCGACTCGGCTCGGGTTGCGACCCTCCAATATACGAACTCCGTGGGACAGGCTCGCATGACGTGGCTTGGAATCAAGGAAGGCCAACATGATCTGTCGCACGAACCAGACAGCAACGCTTCGGCACAAGAAAAACTCACCCGAATCAATCAGTGGTACTGCTCACAGGTTGCCTATCTCGCTCAAAGGCTAGCGGAGACCAAGGAGCCGGATGGCTCGGGAACCCTTCTCGACAATACTTTGATTAGCTGGACAAATGAACTCGGTCAGGGCAACACGCATACGCTCGACAATATTCCGTTCGTTCTCGTAGGCAACGGCTTGGACTTTCGCATGGGTCGGAGCCTTAAATTCAGCAACGTCCCACATAACCGTCTTCTGATGACACTTGCCCACGGCTTCGGCCACCGAATCAACCGTTTTGGCAATCCAGACTTCTGCGGAGCGGGGGTTTTGCCAAACATGACTTGAGAATAGAGTCCATTCTGCGTCACGATCTCCGAAATTACTTTATATCCGAGGGATGCATTCTCTGCCTCAATGTCGAGGGGGACACCTAGCGACAAGGGCTTCGCGATGGGATTCGAAACAGAACCTGAGCTTCAAAGAGAAGATCGCCGATGGTGGAGCGACGAAAGTGCGCTTGCCAACCTTGTTGCTGAGCTTGAGAAACTTCGTTTCCAAGATACTCAAAAGTGCCTCGCGATGCTTTCTGACCTCGTCGACGAATCGATCACGCACAAGAACCAGCTTGCCCAAGGCGTCTTCACTTACATTCAGTCCGAATGTGAGAGGTTTCGCTCCAATTCCGCCGAGGCCTACCGTTTTGCCGTAGCATCGGTTGCCTTGCTTAACGAGTTGAATCAGACGGGCTACTACATTCGGGCTTTGAACACGCTTGGATTGTCTCAAAGCGATTTGGGGGATCCAACCGCCGGCTTTGGGACGCTTGCGATGGCGATGGGTATTGCCGAACAGAAGGATCTTCCTCAGGACCTCGCATTTACATGTCTCAATCTCGGTTATCTCTACAGCGTCCATGGTCAGCCGGAAGCATCGCTCCAGTATTACGACCGGATTCAGAATGAGCTTGTCGATCACTGTGAGCTGAAGACGCTCATACTCACCTACAACAACTTGGGGGGCTGCTATAACGGTCTCGCCAGATACGACGAGGCACTGCCACTGATCGAGAGGGGTCTCAATCTCGTGACCCCGGAAGATGAGCCAATGCTCTTTGCCTTGCTCATGGGCAACAAATCGATGGTACTGGCTTCACAAGGCAAGGACGGCGAGGCAATGACCATGGCCAAGGTTGCAGAACGGATCTATCGAGATACCAACCGTCAACAGAGCTTGCCGGAGCCCCTTTACGATCTTGGTGACGTCTACCTGACGGAGGGCAGGTACGAGCAAGCCGTTGAGTGCCTTGAGTCTGCTCGGACCCTCTCGGGGCAGATACCAGGGAATCCCTTCATGCTCCGGATTTGGAGCCACCTTTCAAAGGCCTATAAGGGGATGGGCCGTTTTGAAGATGCTCTATTTGCCTTGGAGAATGCCAATCTCATGCTCAACCGCCGGGCTGCGGAGATTAATGACCAAAGCGTCAAGAACGCAGTTCTTCGACATCAAATGGAATGGTCGGCAAGGGAGGCAGACCTTTTACTCGCGATCAACAAAGACCTTTTGGCGGCCAAGGAAGAAGCAGAGATTGCCAATCGGCTTAAATCGGAGTTTCTTGCCAACATGAGCCATGAAATCCGCACTCCCATGAATGGAGTACTTGGGTTAACGACGATCCTGTTGGACACCAAATTGGATGGTCAACAGTGTGACATCGTCAAATTGATTCGCACGTCTGGCGAGAATTTGCTCACCGTAATCAACGACATCCTGGACATTTCGAGAATCGAATCAGGCAATTTGGCCATTGAACTGCACGATTTCGATTTGAGGGCTCTTGTCGAAGACATTGCGGTTTTATTGAAATCAAGGGGCGATGAAAAAAGCATCCAATTGAAGGTTGATTTCGCACCGGAGGTCGTCGATCGCATCCATGGGGATTCGGCCCGCATTAGACAAGTTATTCTCAATCTCTTGGGCAACGCGATCAAATTCACATCCGAGGGGCACGTAACGATCCGGGTCACCTCAGGTTCGATATCCAATGGGCTTGTACCGGTCACAATTCAGATTGAGGACACCGGTATCGGCGTAGCCGAAGACCGGCAAGCAGCCATCTTCGATAGCTTTACCCAGGCAGAGGGGGCGACCTATCGAAAGTTTGGAGGGACCGGTTTGGGACTGACCATATCCAAGCAACTCGTGGATCTAATGGGCGGCAGAATGGGAATGAAGAGCCAAATCGGGACGGGAAGTACCTTTTGGTTCGAGCTTGAGCTGAACATCGCGAGCAACGATGGAGCCTCACTCTACAAGAAGAAGATTGAAGACGTCGGTATTCCTCCAGACTGCCCTCTGGCTAACTTGCACATCTTGATCGCTGAGGATAATCCGATCAATCTCATCGTAGCCGAGAGCATTCTGGAGCGGCTTGGGGCAACCGTGGTCTCAGCGGAGGAGGGCAACGAAGTCATAAGACTCGTCGAAGAAAACCACTTTGACCTGGTCCTTATGGATTGTCACATGCCAGGCATGGATGGCTATGAAGCCACCAGAGAGATCCGACTCCGGGAAAAGGGTACCAACCGATACACGCCGATCCTCGCATTTACCGCAAATGCAATGGAAGGGGACAGAGCGCTTTGCCTTGCGAGCGGAATGGATGGATTTGCTACGAAACCGATAAACATTCCCGAACTCGTTAATGTCGTACAGGAATGCGTCCTCAGATCATTGCGACGGTCGGTCTAAGCCATGAGTTCTTGAATCACGTGTCCATGAACGTCCGTTAGCCGATAGTCTCGACCTTGGAAGGCAAAGGTGAGTTTCTTGTGGTCCACCCCGAGGAGCCAAAGAAGAGTTGCCTGAAGGTCATGCACATGTACCGCACCTTTTGTCTGCACCTCCTTTGTCGGTTGAATGGCGTGACCATCTGCGTCCGCGATGTTGTATCCATATTCGTCCGTCTGCCCGTAGGTGGTTCCAGCGTTAACCCCTCCTCCAGCCATAAAGACGGTGAAACAACGCGGGTGATGGTCGCGTCCAAACGAGTTCAAATCGAGCGGACCTTGGCAATAGCTCGTGCGGCCAAATTCGCCACCCCACACAATCAACGTATCTTCTAGCATCCCAAGCCTCTTGAGATCCTTTATGAGTGCTGCAGTCGGCTGATCTGTATCCTTGCACTGGGCCGTGATCCCGCCCTTGAGCCCACCATGTTGGTCCCATCCTTGGTGATAGAGTTGGATAAACCGAACCCCTTTTTCCGCGAGCCGCCGAGCCATCAAACAATTTGACGCGAAGGTTCCCGGCTTATGAGAATCCGGACCATACAACTCAAAGACTTCGGCAGGTTCCTTGCTGAGATCGGTGACATCAGGAACACTCGTCTGCATTCGGTAGGCAAGCTCGTACTGCGCGATTCGGCTCTCGATTTCCGGATCAAGTTCCTTTTCAAACTCGTGCTTGTTCAGTTCGCTCAATCGATCAAGCATCGCGCGTCTGCCGGAACCACAGATCCCGTCCGGGTTCGAAAGATAGAGCACGGGATCGCCTCCCGAGCGGAACCTCACGCCTTGGTACCTAGAATCCAGAAAACCGCTGCCCCAAAGTCGTGCATAAAGAGGCTGATCCCCCTTGTTAACGCTCGCCAAAACAACGAATGTCGGTAGATCCTCGTTCATGGAGCCCAAGCCATAGGACAGCCAAGACCCAAAGGATGGCCTTCCCGCAATCTGGCTTCCCGTCTGGAAAAACGTGATTGCGGGATCGTGATTGATCGCCTCGGTAAACATCGACTTGACGAAACACAAGTCGTCTGAAACTTCCGCCAAGTGCGGCAACACTTCGCTAAACCAGGCTCCGCTCTTTCCATGTTGGGCGAACTTGAACGGTGAGCCCGCGAGCGGGAAAACGCTCTGATTCGCGCTCATCGCCGTCAACCTCTGTCCCCCTCGGACGCTGTCTGGCAACGGCTTGCCATGGCTCGTGTTCAACAACGGCTTATAGTCGAACAGGTCTTGCTGCGCCGGCCCTCCTGCCTGAAAGAGGTAAATAATACGTTTGGCTTTTGGAGGATGGTCGAGTCGCCCCGACTTCAGATTCGACTGGAGGCCCTCGCCAAACGCCCAGCCTGGCACCATCGACGCCAAAGCCAACGCCCCAAACCCCTGGGCACTTCGCCCGAAGAATTCGCGCCGAGTAATACCAAGCAATTGAGTTATGGGGTGTTCGGGATCATTGAAGTGCATGGAGTGGTTCCTTAGTGTACAGCGGTTGAGGGTTTAGATGGGACTAATAAGACTCCCGAGACCTACCGCTTCCACACCACCGCATCCGAATTCAGCATCTCTTGAACGACTACCGTCATCGCTGCAAGATCCACAGTCCCAAGCGCAGGGTCTGCCTTAGAATCTCCGACTTTAACCAGCTTTGCCGCATCGGCCGGAACATCTGCAAACTGCTTCCGCTGCTCGATAAGCGTCTGCTCCAGTAGCGCCAACTCGCGCGAATCCGGCTCGCGCCCGGAAAGCCTTGCAAAGGCCTCGCGGATTCGTTCCGAATCGCTCGAGTTCCTCTTAAGTACCACCTCGGCAAGAACGCGGGCCGCTTCGACGAATTGGATGTCGTTCAGCAGGACCAGGGCTTGCAACGGCGTGTTGGTTGTGGGGCGGCGAATCGAGCAGGCTTCGCGCGATGTGGCGTCAAATAAAAGCATGCTAGGGACCGGCGTAGTGCGCTTCCACGTCGTGTAGAGACTCCGGCGGTAAAGGTCAGGCCCTTTGCTTTGGACGAATTCTGGACTGAATGCGTTGTTCTCTCGCCAGAGACCTGCCGGCTGGTATGGATTTACCGGAGGCCCACCTACTTTGTCATTGAGGAGTCCGGCTGCTGTCAGGACGGTGTCGCGGATCATTTCAGCGGTCAAACGTCGGCTTGGGCCCCGGGCTAATAGGTGGTTGTCGGGATCCAACGCATTCAGTTTTTGGGTATGAACCGAGTCCTGCCGGTAGGTTGCGGAAAGCACGATGTACCTCATGAGCGACTTGACGTTCCATCCCGAGTCGACGAACTTTCGAGCGAGGAAATTGAGTAGTTGGGGATGGCTCGGTCTTGAGCCTTGTACTCCGAAGTTCTCGCTTGTTTCCACCAACCCGACGCCAAAGAGCATCTGCCACATTCGGTTTACCGCAACCCGCGCGGTCAAGGGATGGTCCGGTTGGGTGACCCACTTGGCAAGTGCCAGGCGATCGTTTTTTCCACTGACCTTAAGCGGAGGCAGCGCTTTAGGCACGTCCCTGATGACTCGCGTCCTATCGTTCCGAGGGGCGTCATAATTCCCGCGAGCCAAGAGATATGCGGGGATGGGCTTTGCCGACTCCTTCATCACCGGTATCTCGTAGACCCCTTCTTCGTAGTTGGCAAGCTCAGTCTCAGCCTTGCGTACTGCCATTGCGGCTGCGCGCGTTTGGGGGTCGATCGCCGAAACGTAATAGCCGAAGATGGCGGCTCGGTTTGCATCCGGTGACTTCAAGGCGGATTTAAGCGATGATCCGTCGGCCAACTGGGCCACCTCTAGGTCGCTGGTCGCGCGATTGACGAATGTCACCTGAGAGATCCTGCCTCCTTTGAACCCGGCATCGCGGAACCGCTGTCCAAAAGTCCAGTCTCCCCCGCTATCGCCAAGATCGCCGTAAACATGGATCTTCTTCCATATCGTATTTGCCAAGACGGTTGTCTCGACTGGGTGTCCATCTATATAGAGTTTCAACCCGTTTGCTTGGCCGCTTCCGTCCCATGACCACGCGACATGCGACCAATCATCCTTCGCGATTCGCTGATTGGATCGTACTGCGATCGCATTTCCCGGCCACGCCCGCATGACCCTGGCGGTCAGATAACCGTTCTCCAATAACAAGTCGAAGCCGCAAAACCCCACGTCGGTTCCACCGGTTCGATGAAGAAGCACGACTGGGTTTGGAGACCGATTGACATCGTTTACCCAAAACGACCAAGTGAACTCATCCCACCTTTCCGAACCGGGAAGTCCACGAATCGCAAGGCCATTGTCGCCGTCAAGCTGAACCGCCTTCCCATCATGGCCTGTCACGAGTTCGACTTTGCCAAGCTCTTGGGCAAACGCCTTGCCTCCGAGCAAGTTAGCGTATTTGCCTGAGTCTGATTTGTCAAACGTGAACCGGGCTACCTCATCCGGGATCGCAGGCTCGCCCGACGCTTTGGATAACCAGGCCTCAAACCGGGGTTTGGCGCCCGTCACGGTCTTGGCAAGGTTGTGCCCTGCCGCGTCGTCGTCCGACTTCAGTTGTCGGAGCTTTGTTTCCTGGGCCGGAGTTGGCAAGAGCATTGACGGCGTCGGCACAATCTCGGTACTGAGAAGCAAACCGTACTCATCGATGGAATTGAAGTAGGCAAAGAACTGATAATACTCTCGCTGCGTAATGGGGTCGAATTTGTGGTCATGGCACCGGGCGCAACCGATGGTGAGCCCAAGAACCGCGGTGCCAAATGTGTCCACCCGGTCGTCTGCATAGGTTGTCTTGAACTCAAGCGCGATCGACCCGCCTTCATTCGATTGGCGATGGAGACGATTGAACGCGGTTGCAAGCCGTTGATCCCGTGTCGCTTGCGGCAAGAGATCTCCTGCCAGTTGTTCGGTTAGGAACTCGTTATACGGCATGTTTCGGTTGAATGCATTTACAACCCAGTCCCGGTACGGCCATGTTGGGCTCAGAAGATCAGACTGGTAACCATAACTGTCCGAATACCGTGCTGCATCGAGCCAGTCTACGGAGACTCGCTCGCCATAGTGCGGGCTCGCCAAGAGCCGATCCACGACATGCTCGTACGCATCCGGCCTGGTGTCCTGCTGGAACTCCTTGATCTCAGTTTCCGTTGGAGGCAGTCCGGTTAAGTCGAGAGTCACCCGCCTCAGGAGTCTGTCTTTTGACGCCGGGCCGCTCGGAACCAACTTCTCCTTCTGGAGGCGCGCGAGAACGAACCGATCGATATCATTCTTGGGCCAAATGCTGCTGACCTTCGGTACGGGGACTGTCTCAGGCAGGGGCTCAAACGACCAAAGACGATCAAACTGGGCGCCCTCAGCAATCCAGCGCGTGAGAATCGCAATCTCGGCTTTACTCAGCGTTTTGCCGCTGTAAGCGGGCGGCATTGGATCATCGTGGCTATTGATTCGCTTGACGACCAAGCTATGCTCTGGCTTGCCCGGGACGATCGGAAAACGACCGCTACGATTGGCGAATGCGCCTTCCGCCACGTCAAGTCGCATGTTAGCCTGACGACCATCCGCATCTGGGCCATGACACTTGAAGCACTTGTCCGAAAGGATCGGCAAAACGTCACGGGAAAAGTTGACCTTGGGCGATGATTGGGCGCCCTGTGAAGGCACGACCAACGCCACCGTCATCCAGGCCACACTGGCGGCCAACAGAACGAGATTGGAAACCCAACGCCCGACTCTCATTCTCGCTATCCTACCGAACCTAGTGGAAAAGGCGATACGGCGACAACGCACCTATCGACAACTTGGACCGTCTAACGGTTATGGTGTTGCTCACATCTCTCCTTGCCTGTCTCACGATAAGCGGAGTTCAGGACAACCAATCTCTTTTGGCAAAGATCATTCCAGAGCCCACTGGCTCAAACGCCTATGAGGATTACCTCAAGGCAGGGGACATGATTGGTCCTTCACAGTGGAGCGTCTACCGAACCTGGCTTGCCTATAAGCAAACCGCCTTCAAACCCGCGAGCCCGAAACCTAAGATCATTGACCCTGATGAGGAAGTTACAATCCCCGAGATCCCGCCGGGCGTTTCACCTGACATGACCGATTTGATGATTCGAAAGGTCGCGAACGAACATCTCGGCGGTGCGTTCGACATCGTTCATCTTGGCAACGAAAAACAATGTATAGACCCTCGGCACGAATTCAAAATGAGCACGCTCTTTCCCGAGATGAGTCGATTCAGGGCACTTGGACAAATAGGCGCGAACAAGGCCCATGTCGAGTTCGCCGATGGCCGAACGACCCAAGCGGTGGAAGACCTGCTCGACGGCATGACGTTCTCAAAACAGATTTTTGGATCCACGATGATTTCCAGCCTTGTAGCCGTGTCTATTCAGGCCGTCATGCTTGCCGAATTCCAAGATCATCTCGGCCAGTTGTCGCTCTATGACGCACGATTGATCGAAAAAAGATGTCAGTCGATGATTACCGTTCCCCTTCCCGTGACAGCTATCTTTAAACACGAGTTGGACATTTCGATAAGCGATATCGATTCCTTCATCGATGACCCAAGCCAGGTCCTCACGGACGAAGAACTAAAAACGCTCGGCCCGGCCATCCATGGCTTAACTTCTCGCGATCGGCAACAACTGAAAGACTTCGTGACCCAAGCCCTTCAAGACCGATATAGCGAAGGGGCCACTCGCCTGAGTGGTCCTGAATCGGGTTGGCTCATTGGGCCAGGATCGGCAGCTCCCACGCCGTCTTTGAATGACACATCCGTTTCGAACCTTGCACTTGTTTTGATCAATGACATTGCAGGTCCAGGCGTTTCATCACAATACACCACTGCTTTATGCAGGTCGCGAATTCAATTGTGCCTTCTGCGACTTCATGCGAAGGCCATTGAATATCACTGGTTGAACAATCGATGGCCAACTAAAATTCAAGACTTTGCGGACAAAGACGCCGCCTTCGATCCGTTTGCCGGAGAGCCATTTCACTATGAGTTGAAGGATGCAGCCTATCGGCTCTACAGCATTGGAATCCCGGGATTGGGTCCGATCGAGCTTAAATACCACCCGATTGCAACCATGAAAGACTCTCCTTCTGATCATCCGTAAAATCTGTCGTCAGGGTTTACGCTTGTTGTGCTCTTGAAAGCGATGCATCAGTCGCCGGTCGCGGTCGGACCGATCGGATTCGGCTCTTACGAGGCATTGATGCCGCACCCTTGCGGGTAGAAACGCTTCCGGTGCCCAAGTGATGTCACGAGGACGCCGTTTTCGGGCTCGAATGCCTCTCTTTCAATTCCACGTATTTTCTGGAGTCAGGTGTCCCACGATATGACGTGATAGTCAAAAGCTGCGATCGAGATTGGGATAACAAAAACCTCTGAGTGGGCTCCGTGAGCTAGAATCAGCGGACGTGAGGACTAGTTAGGACATGGGCAAACCCGTTGTAAATAAAGTGGATCACGTTGGTATCGTGGTTTCCAATATCGCGGCGGTTGCCAGGGAATACGAAGATGTCCTCGGAGCGGTCGGCCTAGGCGATGTCGTATTTGATCCTACTCAGAAAGTGGACATCCAGTTTATGCGTCTTCCCGATGGGACGAAAATCGAACTCATCCAACCGGTGGGCGATGATTCGCCAGTTCGGCGTGCGCTTGAGAAGGGGGGCGGGCTGAACCACCTCTGTTTTGAAGTCCCTGATCTTGACGAAGCGGTGGATGCCGCAATTGGCTCACATTCCATTTGTGTGTGTCCACCGACTCCCGCCATCGCATTTGCTGGCCGAAGAATAGCCTTCGTGTTCAACAAACAAATCGGGCTCATCGAGTTTGCCGAAGCTCCTCGCGACTAAGATCGGTCTGTGATCAGAGCGACTTCAATTCTGCCAGAGGATGCGCGACTCTTCAAGCGGGACGGAGACTCCGCTGAACCGAGGAAAGACCCGGACCGTAAAGTCGGAAGGCGCTCGAGATGCAGTCACTCCCGCCCCATAAAGAATGGAACTCGAAGCTCCCTGCTGATCCGTGGGCTTCATTTCCTTACGAACAGCGGGGCCGTCAAAAGTGCCGTCGGCATAAAGTTCAACAGTCACGGAGTCTGGATCAAGGTCATAAAGAAATATCTCAGCCTCGAATTCATTGTCGTCTCCTAAATCTCGAATCGAGACTTGACCAATATGGATGGCGCTCCACTTTCCGTCCAAATCATGCCGCCACTGCACGATTTGTTTGCCGATGGCACTTTCATGGTCGGCTCGTGAACGATAGGCGGCGGCAGCAGGCAAGTAAAACCGATCGGTGTATTCGCGAACCGCTCGATCCGCGGAAAAAAGAGGCGTCAATTCGGACATGCTTTTTCGAATCCGGTTGACCCATTTTGTCGGCAGCCCGCTTGAGTCACGAGAGTAGAACTCGGGAATCACCTCACGTTCCAGTAAACAATAAAGCGCTTCAGCCTCTGCCGCGTCCCAAGCAGGATCGTCTCCATGTTCCTGTCCGTCGCCTAGAGCCCATCCCAATTCAGGTTGATACGCCTCTGCCCACCAGCCATCCAACTCGGATAGATTGAGTCCGCCGTTCACAAGTACCTTCATGCCGCTGGTTCCGCTCGCTTCCCATGGTCTCCTGGGAGTATTGAGCCAAACGTCGACTCCCTGCACTAAGTGCTGCGTCAAGGTCATGTCGTAGTCGCTCAGGAACGCGACATGGGGCCGTGCGTCTGGCTGTTGAATGAACTTGATCCATTCCTGGATCATTGCTTGCCCCTCCTTGTCTTCCGGATGAGCCTTTCCCGCAATGATGAGTTGAACCGGGCGCTCGGAGTTCGAGAGGATTTGCATCAACCGATTTTGGTCGTGAAGCAACAGGTTAGGCCTCTTATAGGTTGCAAAGCGGCGCGCGAAGCCAAGGGTGAGTACCTCAGGATCAAAAATGTGCTTTGCCAATTCGGTCGATTCGGACGTCGAGCCGGATGCTGCCAGTTCCCTGGACAAGCGCTGCCGCGTGTACGTTATCAGGGAGGTCAAAGCGTCCGTACGTAATTTCCAAATCTCGATATCGGACACGGCTTCAATTTTCTCTTTCATCCCGCCGGGGTTCCCTAACCACCGTTCGTTCCCGCAAGCTTCCGTCCAGAGTTGGTCGGCAGGCGCCGAGTCCCACGTCGGAACATGGACGCCATTTGTCACGTGCCCGATTGGGATCTCGGCAAGGGGGTGGCGAGGGAAAAGGGGATGAAATATAGACCGGCTAACTTCTTCCTGCAGTGCACTCACGGCATTCACTGCGCCACTGCCCCTGACCGCCAAATAGGCCATATTGAAGCTCTCGTTGGGATCATTCGGATTGAGCCGTCCCAGCGCGAGGAGATCCCGTCGCCTGATGCCAAGTTTCTCCTCGGCATAATGCCCAAGGTATTGTTCGATGAGTTCCGGCCTAAATCGGTCAAACCCCGCCGCGACCGCTGTATGGGTGGTAAACAGGTTTCCCGCGCGAGTTACCGAAAGGGCAACTTCAAATGAGAGTCCGCTTTTTTGCATATGGCTTCGGGCTCGCTCCAAGACGGCAAATGCCGCATGACCCTCATTCAGATGGCAGACGTCCGGTTCAATTCCGAGCGTTTCTAGTACCCGCCATCCCGCAACGCCAAGCAGGATCTCCTGTTGAAGGCGCAGGTCGGGTCCTCCTCCATATAATTCACTTGTTATCCCACGATGGGCCGGAAAATTCCCCGGATCATTGCTATCAAGCAAGTACAGTTTCACCCTGCCGACTATGACTTCCCAGACTCGAACCCACACCGAATATCCAGAGAGGACGATTTCCAGCCGCAACCATTCGCCATTATCGAGGCGCACCGGCTGAACGGGCATCTGGCCGGGATCGTTGTACGGATACAGAGCATGTTGGGCGCCATCCTTGTCGATGAACTGCCGGAAGTAACCTTGCTGATAGAGTAACCCCACCCCAACGACCGGAACTCCCAGATCGCTCGTGGCCTTGAGTTGATCACCTGCGACATTCCCCAATCCGCCCGAATAGATGGGCAACGCCTCACTAAGCATGAATTCCATGCTGAAATACGCAACGCACGAGAGGGAATTCTGAGCGTGATTCTGCTGAAACCAAGCCGGTCTTTCAAGCGCAATCCGCCGCTTCTCTTTCAGTCCATCGACTTTTGCACGAAAGGCAGGATCCATCCACAGGCTTTCAATCTGATCTCTCGAAGCCGTCTGCAAGACTGCCCATGGGTTCTCGGAGATATCCCACAGTTGGGGATTGAGTTGCTTCCAGACGTTATCCGTTGCATGGTTCCACGACCATCGCATATTCAAGGCAAGCTCAGCCAACACCTTTTGGCCCTCATGATCATCAATGGAGTCGTCTGTTTTCATAGTGCTGCTCGTCCTTTGGCCAAATGAGCGCCCGGCTAGATCACACGACCGAAGCGAAGTTTCAGAGCCGGCAACGCTTCTCAATCACTCAGAGCCCGCAAACAGACTGCGTGTTCCCAGGATTGTCAAAAGCTCTTGTGCGGGCTGGGTTTTGGTGTGTGACTCGCTTGCTATGAAGACTCCAGAATTCAGGTCGATCATCCTCTCTGTGCCATCACAGATCCCTAGCGACCAGTGAAAGGGCGAGACGGCGGAGCCCTTCTTAGCGAGGACCGACTACGATAATGACTGAAGTGCCCGGCTTGACCGAAGGCCATCGGGTGCCAGGGGCGGGAGCGCCGAACTCTGCAGATATCAGATAGATCTTGTGGGTCTTGCTGTCAAGAGCCATGGTACGAGCCCCCTTTTGCGTCGGGACAGTTTGAACAGTTTCAAACGTCCCATCCCCTTTCCGGGCCACGATTGAAAGCGTTCCATCTCCCCCATTTGAGCTTAACGCCACATCGAGGGTTGAATCGAACGCTGCCGCGTCCGGCCCATCGCCGATCTTGGCGGTTTGGGCTAGTTTGCCGGCGACCGTGTCGGAGATCGCCATCAGCCCGTCGCAGACTGAGAAGATCCGATGGTGTTTGACATCGATTGCCATACCCGATGGCCCTTCGGCCGGAGCAATCGGCCATGATCTTACGACCGTTAGATGACGACTATCGATTTGTTGGATTTCGCTCTTGTCTTCGATGTTGACAAAGATGGTTCCCTTTCCGTCGGTCTGTGGAAACTCCGGTTTGCCGTGCAGCTTGATCGTTCCGTCCACTTTATTTGTCGCGGCATCGATCGCAGTTGCATCGCTGCTTTGCCCATCGAAAGTAAAGACACGATTTGAAGCCGGGTCGAAGAGGATGGCGTCCGGATTTCGTCCGTTGATCGGCACCTTTGTGATCTCTTTGAGGCTTCGCAAGTCGAAGACGGTGACGCTGTTCTCTCGGCCGTTACTGGTATATCCTCTGCCCAGTTTGTGATCGAGCGCGATTCCATGCACGCCCGTCGTTCCAGGAATGTCTCCGACAAGCTTTCCCGTTACGGTATCCATGACTTGGACGTGGGTGCCCCGCGAGATGAACAGCCGGTGGGTGGCCGAGTCGACGGTCATGTAGTCCCAACCGCCATCACCAGCCAAAGGAATCCTTTTCAGAACCGCATATTGCGGCGTGGATGCAGCGGACGTACCAAGAACCAAGGCTCCGACAATCGTTACGCCAAGTGCCAAGAACATGCTACGCATAGCCGCTATTATACGGATGATCTGCCTGCAATCGCCCCCGCCAAGCCCTGAACCACCGAAACGCCGTTACCAGGTTCCTCGATCAACCGTATTGACTCACGTAAGAATCGCACCAAGAAGGATTCGTTGACTCAAATGAGAATCGCACTCAGGGTCCTTCTATTTGGTCGTCCATCAACGATAT